>Ga0100403_1001154_pt1 | contig 24452 bp, 21 predicted proteins | sample CryGeymet201501t_FD_83663 | JGI IMG/M metagenome (GOLD analysis project Ga0100403, IMG submission 83663) | Groundwater microbial communities from Crystal Geyser aquifers in Utah, USA - Crystal Geyser metaG 2015-01t | ecosystem: Environmental > Aquatic > Deep subsurface > Groundwater | place... | reverse complement strand
TATTACTTTCTCCGTACAATCTTTTGGCTTGGCCAGATTTTATCTCTACTATCAACTACGAGACCGCAGTCGCCACCGGATCTATACCTGTTTTTTACACCACCCAATTTCTCCACTCTTTTCCCTATCTTTTTCAACTAACTAAAGTTTTTCCCTACGCCAATTCTTGGCCTATTCTTTTCTTTGCCTTCATGTCTCTTTTTTTTATTAAAAAAATTAAAGACAAGAAATTTATAATTATCTTGTTTATTACTTCATTTGCCTATTTTCTCTACTTTGGTCAAACATATGTTAAGTGGACTCGTTTTATGTCACCTCTCTTTTTTGTCGCCCCTCTTTTGGCCTCAACAATTTTGCGTCATCGTCCAAAATTATTGCTTTTATCCATAATTCCTGCAGTATTTTTCTTTGCCAACTATTTTGCCACCGATACTCGAATTCAAGCTTCAAATTATTTAATTAGAAATATTCCCTCAGGCTCTACTATTTTGTCCGAGTCGGGAAATGTTGTCAATCTTCCGGTTTATCCAAATAATTTCAACACTATTAATTATGATTTTTACAATTATCGTCCTCGTGATTTAGCCGTTATTCTTTATCAATCAGACTATATTTTGATCCCTTCTCGACGTGTTTTCAAAAACTATAACTACCAATATTATTCTCACCTCTTCGATGGTCAATTAGGTTTTGTTGAAATAAAAAAAATTACTCCATATTTTGATTTATTTCTCGATCCTGAAAATGCTGAGGAAACTTGGTCCGTATTTGATCGCCCCACAATTAGGCTCTACAAAAAGGTTACCAATCTAAGTATCGACCAATATGAAAATCTTCTCTAAGCAAAAAATAATAATTATATTAATCTTTCTTTTTGCTCTTATACTTCGTTTGTCAAACATAAATTGGGATTCTGATAATCATCTTCATCCAGACGAAAGATTCTTAACCATGGTCACCAACGACATTAGTCTGCCAAGTTCTTTAATTCAGTATTTTGATTCAGCTACCTCGCCCCTCAATCCTTACAATTACCCTCAATATCAGTTTTTTGTTTACGGCACCTTTCCCTTATTTTTAACCAAAATTTTAGCTGTATTTTTAAATCTTAATAATTACAACCAAATTGCCATACTCGGCCGGGCTCTTTCGGCATTATTTGATTCCGGAAACATTGTCCTCCTTTATCTTATTTCAAAAAAAATATTAAAATCTTTTTACATTTATCTTCCCTCGCTCTTTTATTCTGTTCTTGTTTTACCCCTTCAACTATCTCACTTTTTTGCCGTTGATACTTTTTTGTCTTTTTTTCTTTTACTGACTTTTACTTTTTTTTCATATCAACTTTTTGTTCCCGCTTTTATATTTTTTGGACTCGCTCTCGCATGTAAAATTTCTGCTCTATATTTTGTTCCGGTTATTCTTTTGTTTCTAATCAAAAAACCAAAAAAAATTATATATTTTGTTTTTACTTTTATCGCTTTTCGAATTTTTCAACCCTATGTTTTCTCTTCCCTCTTTGCCCCCAATTCCTTATTTATTGCTAACATCAAAACTCTCACCGCCTTTTCTGATCCCAACGCCTTTTATCCACCAGGTGTTCAATGGCTAAATCGCATACCCCTTTTAAATTCTTTTAAAAATCTGACAATCTGGGGCTTGGGTCTCCCTCTTTCTTTTTCCCTAATATTTTTTCTGCTCAAGTTTCTATTAAAATCAAAGATTAAATTTAGATTGAATCTACTTTTTATTATTTCATTTTGGACACTTTTTCTTTTTATCTATCAGGGGTCTCAGCACGTCCACACCATGCGTTATTTTCTTCCTATTTACTCATCCATCTGCTTAGTTTTTACCCTTCTCCTATCACATTTAAAAATAAATAAAATTAATATTTTTATTATTTTTTTCTTAAGCTCCATCTATGCTTTTTCATTTTTATCAATATACTCCCGACCAAACTCTCGCGTTCAAGCCAGCTATTGGATCAAAAACAATATTCCCCAAAACAGCGTATTGAGCAGTGAATACTGGGATGATGCCCTCCCCCTTGGCTACAGCTCCTTTCAGAGCATTTCCTTACCCTTATTTGACCCGGATACACCTCAAAAATGGGAGCAAATTAATTACTCTCTTGATCAAATTGATTTTCAAGTTTTGTCGAGTAATCGTCTTTGGGCAACCATTCCTCGCGTTCCAGGCAAATATCCGATTGCTTCAAAATTTTATAAAAATCTATTTTCTCAAAACGCAAATTTTGTAAAACTAACTGAATTCAATTCTTATCCTGGCTTTTCAATACCCCAAATAAAGTCATGCTATTATTTTGGCCCTAGCAATTTTCCCGGAGTAAAAAATAATTGGTTCTCTGTCGATAAAGATTGCTATTACCCGGGTCTCTATTTGCGCGACGATACCGCCGAGGAAGCCTTTACGGTTTACGACCATCCAAAAGTTTTGATTTTTTCAAAACAAAAATAGAGTTAAATTTATTTTCAAATTTTCTTTCATAACTCTTCCTCCAAAGAAGCTTTTCAATATTACTATTACCCTTATCGGTTTCAATACAGATCACTTCTGGCTTATATTTTTTCCACGGCCAGCTCATTAAAATCATCTCATCAAACCCTTCAGTATCTATCGATAAAAAATCAATTTTTTTATCGATAATCTCATCTATTTTTATGGTTTTTATTTTTGTAACTTTTTCTAGTTTATGCCCCGCGTTGACACTATTTTCAGACTCCTTTCTAGAAAAAGTATTTAATGCTGGAATAATAAATTGATAATAATTTAAAAATTGGTTTTTGTCGCTAACCCCAACGTTCAAAAAAACATCTTGAGGGCGAAACTTCATAAACAACTCCTTTACCGCCGGGTTTGGCTCAACCACAATCCCTCTCCACCCTTTTTTGTACAAGCGATAGGTATTGCTTAATCTCTTTGGGTGATAAGCTCCAATTTCTAAATATCTGCCAACATAATCTTCATTAAATAGTTTTTCAATAATCACATCCTCACCGCGTTGAGAATATGAATTATTAATAAATTCTAACCAAACTTTTCTATGGATCTCTTTAACTCCTGCTATCAGTATTTTTCTTATACCGTAGTTTTCTATTAGTTTTTTTATTTCAAAATATCTTTTCATATTCCATTACTGTCTTTTTAAAGTCAAAAAATTCTAATTTTTTTGATCTTTTTTGATAATATTTTTTTCCATTATTTAATACTATATTTATTTTTTTTGCCAAATCATTGGCATTCTTTATCTCACAAACTTCTCCCATCCCCATCATCCGTACGGGCACCCTCACCCCCGGCAAGTTTGATGCTACTACTGGTGTCCCACATTTCATTGCCTCGGCCTGGACGATTCCAAAAGTTTCCAAATTATTAGTACTTGGCAATACTAAACAATCAATTTTTTTATAAAAGTTTTTTAGATTTTTATGTTCAATGGGTCCCGTTAGAACTATATTTTTCCCCAATCTTTCTTTAATTTTTTCATATGTTTTGTCTCCGACTACCTCTTTGTACGGCCCCGCCAAAACCAATTTTCCTGGAACATTCTTCATCGCCTCAATTAGATACGTCAGTCCTTTTTCCCAAGCAATTCTCCCCACATAAGCCACCACCTTTCCTTTTCCAAAATCAAAATTTTTCTTACCTTCTTCAAGTTTTATCGGAGGAAGTATGTACGTAATTTTTTTCCTAAAAATTTTTAAATACATCGAATTTATTGCATAGTCTTTTGTATACGAAATAATTTTGTCCGCCATTAAGTAGGTAAAAAAATGTGGCAAAAATGATAACCCCGCAATAGCTCGGTTGCCTATGGTTCCACTAAAGCCAAATTCACAATGATGTGTCACTATCAATTTTTTTCTAAAAATTTTTGCCCAAAGTGCTAACCAAAAAGACTCAAGCGATGGTAGGTGACAATTAATCACGTCACATTCTTTGACTTTTTTAAAACTTACTGATGGATACTTTCCCATCAAAATTCCCTTACCTATTCGCCGTCCCTTTACTCGGCATATTTTTACTCCACCAATTTTCTCATTGTTCTCAAGTCCATCTTTAAAATTTGAAGTCAATATTTCTACTTCTTTTCCCCTCCTTGCCAATTCCTCAGCCAGTATTTGTGCATAAACCGAAACTCCAGAAATATTTGGCAAGTAGTAGGTGACTCCAATTAAGATTCTTTTCATAAAGCTGTTACAATTATCTCATTATGAAACATCTTGTCATAGGTGGAGCTGGTTTTATTGGCTCTAATCTTGCCAACTCTCTGTTGTCTTCTGGTGATTCAGTTTCCATTATCGACAATCTTTCTCGGAAAAACAGTCAAAAAAATCTTGATTGGCTTCTCTCTCAACATCCAGACCTAAGTTTTATAAAGGCTGATATTGTTCAAGATCTAGATAAAATAAATCAAGCTGTAGGTGAAGCTGATCGTATTTATCACTTGGCCGCTCAAGTAGCCGTCACTAATTCGGTGTCAGATCCAAGACATGATTTTGAAATAAACACTCTAGGTACCTTTAACGTTCTCGAATCTCTCAGACTTCATAATCCTCACGCCACCCTTATTTTCGCCTCAACTAATAAGGTCTACGGGAACCTAGAAGATCTCGATATCATCGAAACAGATACTGGCTACAAATTTAAAGATGTTACTGGTGTTGATGAAAAACAACCCCTAGATTTTCATTCACCCTACGGTTGCAGTAAGGGCAGTGCCGATCAATATGTTCGCGACTATAGTCGTATCTATAACCTAAATACTATTGTTTTTCGTCAATCGTGTATTTATGGGCCTCATCAATTTGGTGTCGAAGACCAGGGTTGGATTGCCTGGTTTATTATTGCTCTGCTAACCAACAAAAAAATTACAATTTACGGTAACGGTAAACAAGTTAGGGACATTCTTTATGTTGATGATCTGGTTCGGGCCTATCAACTTGCCGCTGACAACATTTCCCGAACCCGAGGCCAAATTTTCAACATTGGCGGGGGACCTTCAAATTCTCTTTCAATTTGGATAGACTTTAAAGATATCTTTCAAAAACTTCTCCGAAAGAATATCGATGTTCCTTTTGCTCCTTCCCGCCCAGGGGATCAAAAAATCTTTATTAGCGATATTTCGAAAGCCAAAAAATATTTTAATTGGGAACCAAAAGTTGGCATCGATGAAGGTGTAAATAATTTGTATCTTTGGGTTAAAAATAATCTTTCTCTTTTTTAAAATGAATAAACATCCTCTCCTTTTTTGGCAACCAAAGAAAGACCTTCTTCGTCTTTTGTCGTCTTTCGGCTTCGGGAGAATCATGCTCATAGTTTTGAACTACACTATTTGGGTATTTTTTATTTTTCTCTCATACCAGCTTATAAAAACAGATATCAATATTTTTTGGCAACTTTTTCTTGCTACGCTTTTAGCGGAATATTTGGAAAAAATTATCAAAAAAAATATATTTTGGCGCCGACCCATGTTCCTTCGTCACGACAAAACACCTGCCGGACTTGTTGATTCCTGGTATTGTACTGGTTCTTTTCCCTCAGGCCATGCCATAAAGACTTTCTTTTTTCTTTTTTTTCTAATTCAATATTCAGTTTTTTCTCTTCCTATATTTTTTGCCATAGTTCTTCCTCTTTTATTCTTTCGTGTTCTGGTAGGTTTTCATTATCCAATTGATATTTTAGGTGGTGCCATCATCGGTTTTCTCATCTGGCTTCCTTCACACTTTGTTGTTTTTTCTTTAAATATAAACCAGTATCTCGAAATAATTTTTAAAACAGTTTTTTTTATCAAATAATTTTATGTTGACCGATTTCAAATTTATCTTTATCTGGTGGTTAACTATCTTTTTGTTGTCCACCCTCTCCCTACCTCTCGTTTTTTTAATTTTTAAAAAATTTTGGGATCATGGCTACGTTTTTGCTAAAACTATATCCATTTTTCTTATTACCTATCTTCTTTTTGTTTTCGGAGTTTTTAGAATTCTTCCCTTCACCCTTTTTTCAATACTTATTGTCATTCTTTTATTCTTAGCTTTCGACATTTTTTTAATTAGCAAACACATTAAGTTTTTTAAAAAAGCATTTTTCTCAAAAATTTATATTTTTCTTATTGAAGAGCTAGTTTTCTTTTTTGTCCTTGCCCTCTGGTCCTACGTTCGTGGTTTTGCTCCTGACATTGAGGGTCTAGAAAAATTTATGGATTGGGGCTTCGTAAATTCGGCTCTTCGGAGTCAGTATTTTCCCCCAGCCGATATGTGGTACGCCCTCAAGCCCATAAACTATTATTATTTTGGTCACCTTGTATTTGCCCTAATTACCAAGATATCAAACATTTCTTCCACCATTACTTACAATCTCTCTATCGCCACAGTTTGTAGTCTGACTTTTTTATCTTCTTTTTCCCTTGTTTCCAATATCATCTTTTCATATTCATCTTTCAAAAAAGCCAAGTATTATGTCTTTGGCGCCCTGCTTTCAGCTTTTTTACTTACCTTTGGTGGCAATCTTCATCTTGCCTACAAAGTATCCAAGACCGCTTTAAGTGAAAAAATTACCCTAACCGAAGCATCAAAAAGTTACTGGTATCCTGACGCTACCCGTTTCATCGGTTTTGATCCCGATGTTCAGGATAAAACTATTCACGAATTTCCAATCTATAGTTTTGTGGTTGCCGACCTTCATGGTCATATGAACGATATCCCTGTTGTCATTCTTTTTATGGCCTTTCTTTTTGTTTCTTTAATTTCTGCCAAAAACCTCCTTTCCTTTTCTTTTATTCTTCCTTCTGCTTTTTTACTTTCTCTTGCCTATATGACCAATGCTTGGGACTTTGCTGTCTACGGTCTTTTGTTTGGAATTTCTTCTCTCTTGGTTACAAAGAATTTTTGGAATACCATTCTTGTTGGTTTATTGGTTGTTGTTTCTTGGGCAATTTTTACCTTTCCCTTTTCCATAAATTTCATTCCCATGGCTGAGGGTCTTAAAATCTCAGACGGACATTCTCCTTTTTATCAGCTTTTTGTTTTATATGGTGGCTTTTGGTTGATTTGTCTTCCTTTTTTAATTTTTCTTTTTAAAATGTTCTTTAAAAAGAAAAATACAAAGTTCAATTCTGTCGATCTTTTTGTCGCTTCCTTAGTTATTACTGCCACCATTCTAATTGCAATTCCTGAAGTAATTTACCTAAAAGATATCTACATTTACGAACATCGTCGGGCCAATACTATGTTCAAACTTGTTTATCAGGCCTTTATTATGTATTCACTGGCTTCGGGTTATGCCCTTATTCGTCTTCGCCGCTATGTTTGGTACAAACTTATTTTTGTAATTATTTTTAGCCTCCAATTAACTTATACCTATTTTGCGGTTAAATCATATTACGGTTTAAAAAACTACAAAGGTCTTTATGGTCTTAATTTTCTAAAAATTTCTTACCCAGATAATCTGGCAGCTATAAATTGGTTAAACGAAAATGTATCCGGTCAGCCAAACATTGTTGAGGCTCCGGGGGATAGTTACACCACCTTTAATCAGATTTCTATGGCCACTGGTTTACCTACCATTCAAGGCTGGATTGTTCACGAATGGCTCTGGCGGGGTGGTTACGATGCTCCCGCCGCTCGATCCCAAGATGTTTCGACTATATATACTTCCGACAACCTTGATGAAATAGAAGGTTTACTTAGTCAATATCAAGTAAAATACATCTTTGTTGGTGACAAAGAATATGAAAAATATCCCGACTTAAATATAACAAATTTTAAAAAGGTAGGTGCTAATGTTGTTTTTCAGTCTGGTCAAACCAGGATTTATCAGCTACCCTAACATAGTATCTAACTATTGTTAATTTGCATCTCCTAATCAATAATTGTTAATCGATTTATGTCTTCTGATATTTTAACGGGTCTGAATCCTGAGCAAGAAGCTGCGGTTACCCATCAGGGTAGTCCTCTTCTTATTTTGGCTGGTGCTGGTTCTGGAAAAACACGGGTTTTGACTCATCGCGCCGCTTACTTTGTTGAAAAAAAGCTAGCTCAACCCGAAGAAATTTTGCTTCTAACTTTTACCAATAAAGCTGCCGGTGAAATGAAACAGCGAATGCAAAAACTTATTACTCCAAAAAAATCCTCAAAAAATGATTCCCAAAGTAATCAAGTTTTTGCTGGTACCTTCCATTCTTTTGGTTGTCGTTCCTTACGTATCTATGGAAAAAATCTAGGTATTTCCCCTGATTTTGTTATCTATGGTTCCGATGATCAGGAAAATTTAATTCGCTCCGTTCTCTCGGAGATGAATTTAACCACCAAGGAATTTAAGCCTTCCTCTGTCGCTTATTTTATCGAAGCCGCCAAAAATTCCTTTCTTACCCCTCAAGTCGCCCAGGCCCAAGCCCACGGTTTTTGGGAATCAACTGCCGCCAAAATATATACCAAATATCAAAGCCGTCTCATGCAATATCAAGCTCTTGATTTTAACGACCTTCTCTTTAAAACCGTGGAATTATTTCAACAGTTTCCAGAAGTTTTAGACAAATTTTGGCAAAGGTACCATTATATTTTAGTTGATGAATATCAAGACACCAACCAGATTCAATATTTACTCACCAAACTTTTGGCCGCCAAATATCGGGAAATTACTGCTGTCGGTGATGCCTCTCAATCTATTTACGGTTGGCGCGGAGCCGATTACAAAAACCTCTCTGCATTTACCGTTGATTTTCCCTCCGCCAAAGTAATAAATTTAGAACAAAATTATCGTTCTACTCAAAATATTCTTGACGCTGCCAATGCTGTCATTTCTAAAAACACTTCTCACCCAGTTTTAAAACTTTTTACCAAAAAGAATAGCCCAGCCAAAGTTAGAATCTTTGAATCCGACTCGGAAATCGCCGAGGCTGACTATGTTTCGGAAAAAATCCGAGAGCTTCATCAGACTCTCCACTTTAGTTACAAAGACATTGCCGTCTTGTATCGCATGAATGCTCAATCACGAGCCATTGAAGAGTCCTTTTTGAGAAACACTATCCCCTATGTTTTAATCGGTGGTCTCCGCTTTTACGATCGCGCAGAGATAAAAGATATTATTGCCATGCTCCGAGTTGCCTTAAATCCAAAGGATGATTTATCTATCGCCCGAGTTGAAAAAGCTTTGGGTAAACGTCGTAAGGTTGTCTTTGACCAACATCTAGACAATCTCAATTTAAAAAAGTTAACCTATCTTCAAATTCTGGAATCGCTGGTAGTCAATTCTGGTTATCTGCAAAAATTTAATCCCCAGGAAGAAGACGATCAAAAAAAGATTGAAAACATAAAAGAACTAAAATCTGTTGCCGCTTCCCATCCAGTTTTAAACGATTTTCTAGAAAATATTGCCCTTGTTCAACAGGAATATTCTCTTCAGGAAAAAAATAAGAAAAAAGAAAATCGAGATGGAGTTCGACTGATGACTCTTCACAGCAGTAAGGGGCTTGAGTTTGAAGCTGTTTTTTTAGTCGGTTTTGAGGAGGGGATTTTACCTCATTCTCGATCTATGATTGAAGACGCCGACATCGAAGAAGAACGTCGTCTCTGCTATGTCGGGATAACTCGGGCGAGGGAATTGCTCTATATTACCTACGCTTCTCGTCGCTTGTTTTTTGGTAAATCTTCCCTCAATGAAGCTTCTCGTTTTCTTTTTGAAGTCCCCAGCACCTTGGTTGAATATGATTCTCGTTCCGAGGAAACCCGCGATTATCGTTCTTCACGTCGCTTTGATAGCTCAGACACCAATTCAGATCTTGTCTACGACCCAGACATTTATTAGGTTAAAATATAATTACCAATGATTACTCGTATCCTTTACAAAGAAGAAAGAGAAGCCTTTTCAAAAGTCGTCACTCACCCGGTTCAGACCTGGGAATGGGGAGAGTTTCAGGAATCTCAAGGCCACAAGGTTTATCGCCTCGGAGTTTTTGACCAACAAAAAATGGTCTCTGCTTACACGATTTCATTTCACCAAATTCCAAAAACAAAGTATTCTGTCGGCACTCTTCTTCGCGGCCCCGCTATTGACTCTGACATGATAAAAAATGTCAAAAAAATTGCCCAAGAAGAAAATGCTATTTTTGTAAAGTTTGAACCAGATATTATCGAAAAAATATACGATAATAAATATCAATTAATAAAGAATAAAGCTTCTGTTTTAAATTTCCCCAATCTAGTTACTTCCCCTAAGGTTGCTTTTTACCCCCACAGTTTTCTTGTCGATTTAACCAAAAGCGAGGAAGATCTTTTGGCAGACATGTCGCCCAAAACCCGCTACAACATCAAAGTTGCTAATCGGCATGGTGTTGAAATCACCCATTCCACAGATGACAAGGATTTTGAAGTTTACCTAAAGCTACTTTTTGACACTACCAAACGTCAGGGTTTTTATCTTCATTCTGAAAAATACCATCGCCAGCAATGGTCCATATTGAAAAATACTGGCTTGGCCGAAGTTTTTTTGGCTACCTATCAAAAAGAAGTTTTAGCCGCCTTCATGGTCTTTAAACTCAAGGATCGTTTCTTTTATCCTTATGGTGCCTCTCTTGATCTTCACCGTGAAGTTATGGCCCCAACCCTCCTCATGTGGGAGGCTATCTTATACGGCAAATCCTTGGGAAAAAGATCTTTTGACATGTGGGGCAGTCTTGGTCCTGACGCCAACGCCAGTCAACAAGGTTTTGGTTTTCACCGTTTCAAACAAGGTTATGGTGGAAATCTTGTTCAATTTGTTGGCACCTACGATTTAGTAATTAATTCCAACCTTTATAAACTTTACAAACTTGTTGATAAATATCGTTGGATTTTACTCCGCCTCAAAGCCTCCATTTTCCGGTAAAATACACTATGTCCTCAAAGACCATCACTGCTAACGAAGTTAAGCGTGTAGCCAAATTGGCTAGAATCAATATTCTTCCTGAAAAAATAGATCAGTTCACTTCTCAGCTTGAGCCAATCCTTGAAAATTTTGCCTCATTATCAAAAGTAAATACTGACGATGTTGTGCCCACCTATCAAACCACTGGCCTAAACACGGTTTTGCGAGAAGATGTCGTTGATAAGGATCGTATGTTTACCCAAAAACAGGCACTTTCCAATGCTCCACAGTCATCAAACGGTTATTTTGTTACTTCTGCCACTATCAAAAAATAATATGCTTCTTGATAAAACAATTTTGGAATTAGCTGCGGGCCTCCGTTCAGGTGAGTTCACCTCAGTTGATCTGATTAATGAGTGCTATGACAACATTGAAAAATATAATCCTCAGGTTAACGCCTTCATAACCATCATTCCCAAAGAAGTTGCCCTAAAAAATGCCCAAGAAGTAAAGCTTAATAGTCCTCTTTCTGGGTTACCCTTTGTTTTAAAAGACTGTTTTGTTACCGAAGGCATTAAAACCACTGCCGCTTCCAAAGTCTTAGAAAATTTTATTCCACCTTACAGTGCCACTATATACAAAAAATTATTAGATGCCGGTGCAATCTTAGTTGGCAAAATGAACATGGACGCCTGGGGTCATGGCGGTAGTACCGAGAATACAGATTTTGGAGTTACTAAAAACCCTTGGGATACCTCCCGTGTCCCTGGCGGTTCTGGTGGAGGTCCGGCAGTCGCAGTTTCTGCTCGTATGGCCCTTTTTGCTATCGGTGAAGACACCGGTGGCTCAATCCGCAATCCCGCTGCTTGGACTAATACTACTGGATTAAAAGTCACCTATGGTCGAGTATCTCGTTATGGAGCCATTGCTTATGCCTCATCTTTTGACACTGTTGGTCCAGTTGCCAAGACTTCAGAGGATTGTGCTGTTATTTTAGAAACTATTGCTGGTCTTGATAAGCTTGATGCAACTTCTTCGCCAAAACCAGTTCCGGCATATTCTTCTCTCTTAAGCAAAAAAATGTCGGAAATCGTTATTGGTGTCCCCAAAGAGTTTTACCAGGATGGTCTCGACCCGGAAATTAAGGCTGCCGTTTTACAAGTTTCAACTGAATTAAAGAAATCCGGCGCTGTTATTAAAGAAATAAGCATGCCACTTTTCGATTTGTGTTTACCTGTCTACTATTTAATTGCCCCCAGCGAGACTTCCTCCAACCTGGCCCGTTACGATGGTATTCGATATGGTCATGGTCGTGATTGTTTTACCGACGAAACTACTCGTCGTATTTTAATTGGTACCTACGCACTCTCGGCTGGATATTACGATGCTTATTATAAAAAAGCCCAGCAAGTTCGCACTTTATTTATTGAAGAATATCAAAAAGCATTATCTCAGTGTGATATTTTGTTACAGCCAATAACCCCCAACAATCCGCCAAAATTTGGTGAACTACTCTCTGATCCTCTCCAAAACCTTCTTGCCGACATTTATACGGTATCCCAAAATCCTGTCGGTGTTCCCTCACTTGCTCTTCCTTGTGGTTTTACCAAATCAGGTCTTCCCATTGGAGCTCAAATTGTTGGCAAAATGTTTACCGAAGAATTGTTACTTAGTGTTGGTCATCAGTTCCAAAAAACAACTAATTACCATCTTCAAAAACCAAAACTATGAAATTTTTATTAAAAATTATAATTTTCTTTTTTATAATCGCATTTTCTGTTGTCATTGCTTATAAAAAAAACTATATTTCCGCCGCCTATCCCTTTGTTATTCTTCCCAGTCCCTCTCCACTTCCCAGTCCGATTCCTACCCCAACTATTGTCCCCAGTCCAACCCCTCAACCACTTCTTCCCGTTACTAAAAAACCAGCTATTTATCTTTATCCTACCTCTTTTATTCCTGTCTCCGTCAAGTTAAACATCAGAGGTACTCTCACCAAAAGTATTCCCTCGTATCCCAAAAATGGTTGGTATGTCATTGCCACTCCAAACAGTCTTATCGATAATCGTTATGATTATTTATTTTATGAAGCCAAACTTGATAAATATGAAGTTGGTGAAGATGGCTGGGTCGTTGCCACCAAAGATCTAAAATCGTGGTTTTCCAAATATCTTCCCATGTTTGGACTAAATAAAAAAGAAATTTCCCAGTTCAAATCATATTGGCTCAAAGAATTAACCCTTCCCGGTTTTTATGAGATCAAACTTTTGTCCGAAGATTTTCTCGGGGAAAATATGGACATCACTATTAATCCAACCCCTGACACAATTATTCGAGTTGAATTTTATTTTAAACATTTAGATAACCCTATTGTTCTTAATGAACCGGTTATCGTTACCCCTAAACGCAACGGTTTTGTTGTTGTTGAATGGGGGGGTACCACCGAAGAATAATATGAAAACAACACCTATCATCGGCCTCGAAGTCCACGTTGAACTAAAAACAAAATCAAAGATGTTTTGTTCTTGTGATGCCAATCATTTTCATGTCGAACCCAATACTCACACTTGCCCCGTCTGCCTTGGTTTGCCCGGCGCTCTTCCCGTTCCCAATAAAAAAGCCTGTGAGTGGTGTATTAAATTGGGGCTAGCCTTGGACTGCACTATCAACGAAGAAACATTTTTTGAAAGAAAAAACTACTTCTATCCGGATCTCGCAAAAAGCTACCAAATCACTCAGCTCCAGAAACCTTTTGCTATTAACGGTAAGTTAAACATCGATGGTCATGAAATCCGTATAAATCGAGCCCACATGGAGGAAGATACGGGAAAATCTATACATATAGACGCCTCTACTCTTCTTGACTTTAATCGTTCCGGTGTCCCCCTTGTCGAAATTGTTTCCGAGCCCGATATTCAATCAGCTCAAGAAGCCAAAAAATATTTAAATAAAATCCAGCAAGTCATTCGCTATATCGGTATTTCCGACGCTGACATTGAAAAAGGTTCCATGCGTTGCGAACCCACTATCAATATAAAAGTTGAGGACGAAACTGGTGTTTACTATACCCCCCTCGCCGAGATAAAAAATGTTGCCTCTCTTACCGGTGTAGAAAATGCCATTGATTACGAGATCAAACGTCAAATCGATCAATATCAATCTGACAAAATCACAAAAAATTCCACCAACAAAACCACCCGTGGTTGGGATGCTGATAAAAACCAGACTTTTCTTCAGCGAGAAAAAGAGGGGAGTGCTGACTACCGCTATTTCCCCGAACCGGATATTCCTCCAGTTATCTTTTCCAAAGATCAAATTGAAGAAATAAAAAAAACCCTTCCCGAGCTTCCCGACGCCAAAATTGCCAAGTATAAATCTTATGACCTATCTGATTATGATGCCAATTTACTGGCCGAAGATTTGTCTTTCTCCAACGCCTTTGACGCCATTGTCGAGCTTTTAATTGGAAAACCAGAGTTTAATGAATTTGCCAAATTTACCGCCAATTTATTTTCTGGTGCCATTAGACAAAAATTAAATGAGATCCAGGAGTCTTTTGATATCTCAAAACTATCTGGTGAATATTTTTCCAATTTATTTAAAGCTGTAAAGAACTCTGAAATTTCTTCTTCTGTTGCCAAACAAGTCATAGTTGAATCATATGAAACCGCCAAAGATCCTGTTGAAATTGCCAAAGAAAAAGGTCTAATTCAAGTTTCCGACACTGCTTCTTTAGAGCAATTTGCCAAAGAGGTTATCGAGACTAATTCAAAGGCCGTTGAAGACTATCGAAAAAATCCCTTGGCTATCGGCTTTTTAGTTGGACAACTTATGAAAATTTCAAAAGGTTCTGCCAATCCCCAGCTAGCCAAAGAGATATTGGAGAAGTTGCTCAAATAACGAATCTATTTTCGTCAAAATAAAATTGTTTTTATCTTCATTTATACACAGTAGATACACATCTCTTTATTGGCAATTTATAGAAAAATACTGTAAAATACCACCCTATGGCAAAAACGAGAGAAGTCGAAATGAATTATCCGGGTGATATTAAATCTTCTGGTCATGTTGTTATTTTGAATCCAGATGTTGAAGCTGATTTTACTGCAGTTAAACAGCTTAGAGATCAAGACCCAAGTCAACTGTCCGAGCCTTTGATGGTCCAAGTTAGAGGGTCACGTGGCAACGGACACTTTCGTACCGAGACTGTTGTTGGTTTGTCTATTGCGGTTGACGAATTAATCCCTTTTGGTTCGAGAAGCGGTGCTCAAAAGGTTGCCGAGAAAATTAATAATCTCAGCGAGACTATTAGACGAAAACAATAACTTTATTTTTTAAAGTTAAAGTGTTCCCTATCTCTCATTTTCTGCTAGACTGATATTAATGAGGTGGTTAACATATCTTTGTTTTTCGCTTTTAGTCCTATTGCTAGGTTTTTCTCTAAAATCATGGTCTAGTCTCTATCAAGAGCTAAATATTCACGCCACCCAAACCACCACCACTTCCCGACAGGCTATCTACGCCAAAACTGAATACTTAGAAAATTCCAACCATCAAAAGATTGGCTTTTGGTATTTTCCTGTCAACAAACCCAAAGCGGTTATTGTTTTAGTTCACGGCTACAGTAATCCCGGTGGAAAAAACCAAATGATGGGTCACGTTGAATACCTAAATCACGCTGGTTACTCCGCTCTCGCCGTCGATCTTCGTTCTTTTGGTAGTAGTGACGGCGATCAAATTTTTCTTGGCACCAAAGAGTGGCAAGATTTGGAAACTGTTTACGATTATCTTTTTTCTCTTCCCGAAAACCAAAACGTAAAAATTGGTTATCTGGGATTTTCTATGGGTGCCACCACTGCCATCAACAGTGTTGCCAAAACCGGTAAGGGAGATTTTATAATTGCCTCCGTACCTTATGCCAGTGTTGAATCTCTTTATAAATTTAGGCTAAATCAAAACAATTCCCTGAGTTTTCTGCCCATAAAAATAGCTATCCTTGCCAAATTTGGCCTAAGTTCACCAAAAACCTCTCCCCAAGCTCTTATTTCTAAAATTTATGTCCCAATAACTATTTTCTCCGCCCAAAATGACACTTATATAAATCATAAAGACGCTCAGCTACTTTATAATTTAGCCAATGAACCCAAAGAATTTTGGCAGACCGAGACCAATCACGACATTTTTTCTGCCCTTCCCGAAGACTTCCAGCAACATGTTTTGTCATTCTTAGATAAAATATAGTTGTGGTTCCAAATTTTAACTCCGAATACCAGAAATTAAACCCCCAGCAAAAGGAAGCCGTTGACGCTCTTGAAGGTCCTGTCATGGTCATAGCTGGTGCTGGTACTGGCAAAACTCAGACAATTGCTCTTCGCATTGCCAATATTTTAAAAAAAACCGACACCTCTCCTACTTCGATTTTATGTCTAACCTACACTGACATTGCCGCCACCAACATGAGGAATCGTCTCCTCTCTCTAATTGGCTCAGATGCTTACAAGGTAAAAATTTGTACCTTTCATTCTTTTTGTAACGATATAATCTCTACGAAACCAGAATATTTTCCCTTTTCGACCGAACTTAAGTCAATCGATGATCTAGAAACTATCGAGCTCGTTCGCCATCTTATTGATAAGTTAGACAATACTTCCCCCCTGATCACCTGGGGCGATCGTTATTTTTATCAAAAAAGTATCATCAATAATCTTTATCTCGTAAAAAGGGAGAACATCTTCTCCGAGACCCTGTCTGACCTTGTCGAAGATGAACAATATTTTTACAAAAATTCTCAAAAAATTATTACAGAGCTTAGTGCCCTTCGCGCCACCAAAAATAATTATCCTCAAATTAATGACATAATTGATTCCCTAATAAATCTTCCCAATCTTTCCGTCAACCTAAAAGCTCATCTTCAAATCCTTCGAAACTCTTCAGAAAATTTATCCGAAGTTAAGGCTAAAATAAAAAAACTTCACCAAGATCTCGAAAAAAATATTCCCAAACAACTTGAGTTTATTAATCTCTTCAATTCATATCAGAAAAATTTACGCAAAAGATCCCTCTATGACTATCAAGACATGATTCTCTTTGTCCTCGACGCCTTCAAGCAAAATCCTGATCTTTTGCTAACTTATCAAGAAAAGTATCAATATATTCTTGTTGATGAATATCAAGACACCAATTCTTCCCAAAACCACCTTATCGAACTATTGGCTTCCTATTATGATCGCCCCAATCTTTTTGTTGTTGGTGACGATGACCAATCAATTTTTCGCTTTCAGGGAGCCAGCGTAGAAAACATTTACCATTTTTACCAGAAATATAATCCTAAAAAAATTGTCTTAAAAAACAACTATCGGAGTCATAAATTAATTTTAGAATCTTCCCAAAGCGTCATCTCTCACAACCAAAATCGCATTGCCAATCTCATCACCGATGTCGACAAAAGTCTTGTTTCTTCGGTTGATTATGACCCCGATCCCATAAACTTAGTTGCTCTAAATTCCAACATTGAAGAGGACTATTTTGTGGCTCAAAAAATTTCTGATCTAATCAAGTCAGGTGAAAAGCCCGAAGAAATCGCCATTCTCTTTCGAAAAAATAGAGACTCAGAAGAATTATCCAAAATGTTATCCGCCTTTAATTTGAAATTCTTTCTTCCTTCAGATACCAATATTCTAAAGAGTCCTGTTATTATCCAACTAATCAAATTATTGGAATTTATCAACGATCCTGATTTGGACGAGTCCATATATCATCTATTAGCCTCTTCTTTTGTGGCGTTAAAGCCTATCGATTTAGTCAAAGTTCTCAAAAGCAAACTTGTCCTTTCTGACCTAATTTTCGATAGCAAAAAAATAAAAAGTCTAAAAATTTCAGAATCTTCAAAGAAAATTATTTCTAATTTTGGAAAAAGAATTGCCAAAACCAAAGTTGATTTAGAAAATTATCCTCTCGAAAAAGTATTGAACCGTCTTTTAAAAAGATTTCGCATCCTAAAGTATCTTCTTTCAAAAAACGATATCGATTCTTTAAATCAGGTTCATACTTTTTATAAATTTCTTAAAGATACTGTTACTCAAAAAGACCTGAACCTCAGCGATTTTTTAAAAAGAGTAAACCTATATCTTGACAACAATCTTCCTATTTCTTCTCCATCAGTTTCCCATGATTCCTCCGATTCGATCAAGCTTCTTACTATTCATGGGGCCAAGGGTCTCGAGTTTAATCACGTTTTTATCTACCACCTTTTGCAAGATTCCTGGGAAAATCAGCGAGATATTAATAAACTAAAATTACCTCTTGGTCTTCTTCAAAGTGAAATTACAAAAGGCATTGAAGATGATTTCGAAGAAGATCGGAGATTGTTTTACGTCGCTCTCACCCGAGCAAAAAAGCAGATCTATTTAACCTTTTCCCAATACAAAGAAAACGGTAAAAGCCAGACCCCCTCACTTTTTATTTCAGAAATCGACGATCATCTCATTGAAAAAATTGATTTCAAAGACAAGGAAACCGCTCTAAAAACTTATTATCAGTTTGCTAATCGTTCTCACTCCTTAGATTCTGATCTTGGTGCATATTTGCGCTCCTATCTTCGCGACTCTTACAAATTCAATGTTAGCCATCTTAATTCTTACCTCCGTTGCCCTCTCTGTTTTTACTACAAAACTATCCTTAGAATTCCCCAAAACAAGGAAAAATTTAGTAGTTTTGGCACCGCCGTTCACCACGCTCTTTCTCATCTTTATCGCCAAAAATTATCCAAAGATGAAACAATTTCCATCTTTACCAAATCTCTCAAAGACGAGCGTCTCTCCAAAATCGATCATGATTGGTGTCTTCAAAAAGGCCGTCAACTTCTTGGCGATTACCACGATCAATACTTTGACACTATCAAGGATGGCAGCGTTTCAGAATATAATTTTTATAACGATAATATCGTCTTTGATCAAATCCCCCTTACTGGAAAAATAGATTTAATTGAGAAAGAGGCCAATGGAAAGATAATGGTTTACGATTTTAAAACCGGCAATCCTGACAGTAAATATAAAGAACTATCCAAAGACGGTGATTATTTTCGCCAGCTCGTTTTTTATAAACTTCTTTTGGATATTAAAAATGACTCTCAATTAAAGTTTGATGGGGGAGTCATTGATTTTGTTGAGAAGAGTAAACAAAAAAATATTTTTCTTCGAAAAAATTTTGACATTACCTCTGAGGATGTTGAAAAACTTAAAACTCAGATCAAAGAGGTTTATCAAAAAATTCTAAATCTTGAATTTTTTGAAATTGGGGACAATTGTTCCGACAAATCCCACCTCCATTACTTATTTGAAAAAAAATGCAACTAAAAATAAAACGTTTCGATAAAACTTTACCTCTACCTACGCATAAAACCGCCGGTGCAGTTGCAGTTGATCTTTGCTCTCGGATAGATGTTGAAATTAAACCAAAAGAAATTGCCTATATTCCCATGAATGTTGCCATTAAAATACCTGATGGCTATTTTATTCTCCTTGCTCCAAGAAGTTCTACTCACAAGCTTGGTATCCAGGGGATCAATGGTGTAGGTATCGTTGACAGGGATTATTGTGGCAACGATGACGAATATCATTTTGCTGTCCGTAATTTTACAGATTCAACGGTTAACATCGACAAGGGGGCTCGTCTTTGCCAGTTAATTTTAATCAAATGTGAAACCTTTGAATTTAATGAAGTCGACGTCATGACCAGTCCTTCTCGTGGTGGTTTTGGTACCACTGGAAAATAATTAGCAGCTTTTTATTCGTATCTTTCTTCCTCTTACTCCAGTTACCAAATGATCATTTCCTATTACCAACACTTCCCCTAAAGACTCATTCAAATTAACTCCCTTTACGGGTGTAATTGCGGCGTTTCTCTCCGGATGCTTTCTAATAATTCTTTTTGCTCGCTTGCTAATAGGTCCACCAGATTCTATTTCTGTTCTGTTTGCCATAGTAACAAATTATATCATTTTCTATTCCCTAACCATATTTAGGTTACAATAAACCATGACCTTCGTTTATCTTCTTTTAATTTTAATTCTCGCCACCCTGGCCTATTTTGCTTATCTCCAAAAATCCAACAAGCCAGATCAAATTGACCTTTCCAAGGCAATCGATACTCTCGTCAAACAATCAAACGACAAGCTAAATGACAAAAATCTTCAAATTCAGACAGATCTTTCCAATAAAAAAGATGCTATTGAAAAGATGATCAAGCAGGTCCAAGATCAGCTTTCCACTGTTGAAAAAGATCGCATCCGTAGCTTTACTGGTCTTAGGGATGCCATAGAAACCAGCACCAAAATTACCAAAGAGCTTTCTGTCACCACCGAAGGTCTTAAAAGAACCTTAAGTAGTGATCGTATGCGCGGTGCTTTTGGCGAAAAAGTTGCCGAAGACCTCCTCAAGCAATCAGGTTTTGTTATTGGCACTGACTATAGTAAACAGGAAACATTTGCCGAAGGGCGACCAGATTTCACCCTCTATCTTCCCGACAAAACCAAAGTCAACATTGATGCAAAATTTCCCTACGCCAACATTGTCAAAATGAGCGAAACTGAAAATGCCGATCAAAAAGCCCAATTTTTAAAGGCCTTTGAGGGTGATATTAAAAGGAAAATTGCCGATGTCTCCAGTAGAAATTATATTAACCCTGAAGAAAATACGGTTGATTTTGTGGTTGTTTTTATTCCCAACGAAATGATTTTTAGTTTTATTTACGAGAAATTTCCAAGCCTCCTCGAAGAAGCCTTCAACAAAAAAATTATTTTTGCTGGCCCCTTTTCTTTTACTGCAATACTAAGAATGGTCAAACAGGCCTACGAAAATTTTCGATTTCAAAAAAATGTCCGTGGAATAATTTCTCAAATAAAAATATTTGGTGCTGAGTTCAACAAATTTAACGAAGAGTTCAACAAATTTGGTACCAAGATCGATAGTCTTCACGATCAGTTCAACAAGGTCAGCCTTACTCGCAACAACAAGCTTCAGAAGGTCATCGATAAAATCAACATTGAAGATAATGACTCTCCGCCATCACTTACTCCTTGACACTGCTTAGCAGTCGTTCTATTATACTGCTAATATGGCTGATTTAACTCAACGTCAAATTAAGATTCTCAAATGTATTACCGAAGAGTTTATTGATTCTGCAACTCCTGTCGGTTCCGAGACTCTCGAACGAAAATATAACCTCGGTATTTCTTCTGCCACCATCAGAAACGAGATGTCGTCCCTAACTCAACTTGGCTTTCTCAAAAAAGGCCATCTTTCTGCCGGTCGCTGTCCAACCTCAATGGGTTTGAAATACTATGTTCGCAATCTCATGACTCCCAAAAATATGTCCGTTAGTGACGAAATTGGTGTCAAAGAAAAAGTTTGGGATTATCGAAACGAATTCGAAAAACTTCTCAAGGAAACTACTCGAGAACTTGCCAAAAAAACCCGATCTTTAGCCATTTCGACTACTGACCAGGGTTCTATTTATAGCTATGGTGCTTCAAACTTGCTCGAAGAGCCAGAGTTTTACAACATCGATGTTACCAAAACTGTTTTGTCACTTTTAGACAATCCAAATTTTTGGTTCGATATTATCAGTAAGGCTGGGGTTAGCACCGAAGAACCCTCCTCTCAGTTAATTCATCTACTTGTCGGTGAAGATTTAGGTATGGAGCACCTTGAACCTTGCGGCTTCATCTACCAAACCTATCAAGCAGGCCCTCATCGAGGTATCGTTGGTGTCATCGGTCCCGCCCGCGTCGAATATCAAGTAGTTATTCCCGTTGTTGATTTCTTTGCTGAACTAATCTCAACTATTACTCGTTAATTAAAAATATGCCAAATACAAAAAACAAACAAAAAACTAATCTTCTGCCCGAAATATTAAAATTAGAAGAACAAATCAAACAACTCGAAGATAAGTTGACCCGGTCTTTGGCCGATTATGCCAATCTTCAAAAAAGACAGCAAGATCAACATCAATTTTTTGCTACCCTAGCAATTGCCAATTTTGTTTCTGAAATGTTATCTGTTCTCGATGATCTGTATCTTGCCTATACTCAACTATCTGATCCTGGTTTAAAAATGGCCATTGATCGTTTTGAATCTATTTTAAAGAAACAAGGCCTTGAAGAAATCAGCGCTGCCGATCAAGACTTTAATCCAGAGACTATGGAATGTTTACAAGTTGTTGAGGGTAAGGCGGACAAAGTTATTGAAGTTAGAAAGCGGGGTTATCTATTAAACGGGCAATGTCTCCGACCAGCCCAAGTTACTGTCGGTAAAAAATCTTAATTTATTAACAATTTATAAATTTATATAAAAAAATATGTCAAATACATCAAATAAAATAATCGGAATCGATCTTGGCACCACTAATTCATGTGTGGCTGTCATGGAGGCCGGAACTCCAAAAGTTATCCTAACTGCCGAAGGCAGAAACACCATTCCTTCTATTGTCGAACCTATCAAAAAATTGGTTGGCGATCTTGCCAAAAGGCAAATGGTTCTTAATCCTGAAAAAACAATTTTCAGTATCAAACGTCTAATGGGTCGTCGCATTGATGATCCCGAGGTCGAAAAAACCAAAAAAATTGTTTCCTACAAAATTGTTGCTGGTAAAGACAAAATGGCTGCTGTCGAAATCGATGGCAAGATCTACACCCCCCAAGAAATCTCAGCTATGATTTTGCAAAAAGCCAAAGCTGACGCCGAAAGATATCTTGGTGAAAAGATTACTGACGCTGTTATTACTGTCCCCGCTTATTTCGATGATTCTCAACGTCAAGCTACTAAGCAGGCTGGTGAAATTGCTGGTCTAAACGTAAAAAGAATCGTTAACGAACCTACAGCTTCTGCTCTTGCTTATGGTCTAGATAAAAAGAAAAAAGGTCTTGTTGCCGTTTACGACCTTGGTGGTGGTACCTTCGACATTTCTATTTTAGAAATCGGTGATGGTGTTTTCGAAGTCAAGGCTACCAATGGTGACACCTTCCTTGGTGGAGATGACTTTGATCATCGCATTACCAATTGGCTTCTTGAAAATTTCGAAAAAGAACATGGAGTCGACTTAAGTAAAGATCCTCAAGCTCTTCAACGTCTTCGTGAGGCCGCTGAAAAGGCCAAGATTGAATTGTCCTCTACCGGTGAAACTGAGATCAATCTTCCTTTCATTACCCAAAAGGGAAGCGATTCCTTGCACTTAACCGTCAAATTGACCCGATCAGAACTGGAAAAAATGGTTGATGATTTAATTCAAAACACCATTTCACCTGTTGAAAAGTGTCTTAAAGACGCTGGTGTCAGTAAATCCGACATTACCGATGTGGTTATGGTTGGCGGCATGACTCGTATGCCCAAAGTTCAGCAAGTCGTCAAAGATTTTTTTGGCAGGGAACCCAACACCACCGTTAACCCCGATGAAGTTGTCGCCATTGGTGCCGCTGTCCAGGGAGCTGTTTTGACTGGTGAAGTCAAAGACATTGTTCTTCTTGACGTTACTCCTCTAACACTCGGTATCGAGACCGCTGGCGGTGTTCGTACTCCTCTTATAGAAAGAAATACCACCGTGCCTACCAAGAAATCCCAGATTTTCACTACCTATGCTGATTCTCAACCCCAGGTGGAAATTAACGTTCTTCAAGGTGAAAGGCCTATGGCCGCTGACAACAAAAGTCTTGGCCGCTTTGTCCTTGATGGCATTGCCCCAGCTCCACGAGGCACTCCTCAAATCGAGGTCACCTTTGACATCGACAGTAATGGAATTCTAAGTGTCTCAGCCAAAGATAAAGGCACCAATAAAGAGCAAAAAATTACTATCCAAAACGCAACCAATCTTTCGGATGACGAAGTAGAAAAGATGAAAAACGACGCTGAAATGCACGCTCGTGAAGATGAAGAGAAGCATGGTTTTGTCGAAAGTAAAAATAAACTTGACGCCACTATCTTCACCGGCGAAAAAACTCTTAAGGATTTCGGAGACAAGATTAAACCAGAAGATAAGGCAAAAATCGAAGAAAAAATTAAGGCTGGTAAAGATCTTATTGCCAAAACTGATGCCAAAAAGGATGAGTATGATAAGTTCGTCGAAGAACTAAATCAGATTCTTCAAGTTGTTGGCCAGGCGGTTTATGGTCAACCCGATGCCGGTCAACCTAATCAACCCGGTCAGCCCGGTCCCGAGGCTCAGGATTCCAAATCAAAGGACAAAAAGTCCAAAGACAAGGATGACAAAAAGGAAGCCGAAGAGGGAGAAGTAGTTAAAGAGTAAAACTTTTCCCAGGGCGTCTCGTACCGCGAGGCGCCCTTATAGTATAAATACTGTATAATCAGGCAATAAAAATTAAATTATCATGGCTAACGAAGAAAAAAAAGGTAACTATCAGGGCAACAGTTTAGTTTGGACTACTTTTAGCGATAAAGATTTCGAATATCTTAAAGGGGTACAAAGAGAAGATCCTAAAAATAGAGATTTTATTCTTCTAAGAGAAGTTTTGGCCATAACTGATAAAAGCGAACAGGCAAAAAGAGATATTGATTTATTAGCAACGCATATTAATG
>Ga0100403_1001150_pt1 | contig 24506 bp, 37 predicted proteins | sample CryGeymet201501t_FD_83663 | JGI IMG/M metagenome (GOLD analysis project Ga0100403, IMG submission 83663) | Groundwater microbial communities from Crystal Geyser aquifers in Utah, USA - Crystal Geyser metaG 2015-01t | ecosystem: Environmental > Aquatic > Deep subsurface > Groundwater | place... | reverse complement strand
CGCCGAAGCCTGCCGGAGCTGCACCAGCTTGGGCGCCCATATCGACTTGCTCGTTGATGTTCTTGACAGAGCTGATCTCGTTGGAGTCCTCGTACTGACCGGAGGTGTCCTTGCGAAGCTTGACCTTGATCTTCATGGGCAGGCCGTGCAGCTGGCTGGAATCCTGGACGTGCAGAACGCCGACAGCGTGCGCGATCGCGGACAGTTGCTTGTAGGCGATTTCCTGGGCCACCGGATTGGTGTTGCGCAGGTTGAGCCGCATGTAGATCTTGCGGTTTGCGTACTGGCCGTCGATGATGTTGAAACGGGTCTGGAGGTAAGCGCCCGAACCGTCCTTCGTCGGCTTCATTTCCGACTCGTCGATCATTGCGTTATACCAGCCCGCAGGAACGGTCTCGAAGCCGAGATCGGGGGCGACTTGTGTTGCATCGAAATTCAATTGTGCCATGGCGTTAAGCTCCTAAGATTTTGGCGAAAACTGCACTCAGAAATGGAGGTTCCATCGAAGCGAGTGCGCCACTTCGATCCTTTGCCTCAAACTGCAGATCGGGCTGAGTTTGAAGGAACCTGTACGGCTCGCCCTGTGGTGTTTTATTCACCCCAAGACGAAACACCTCGTCAAAGAAATACGGCAGCTTCGAACCCAGCTTGGAACCGGGCATTGATGGGCCGTACTTCACCACACCAGTCATCTCGTCCTTCATAGGCTCCATCTTGGCAGCCATATAGATGTTCTTACCTGGCAGGTCTCGAAACATACGAACAAGCGTCTCCATCTTTTCAATGAGCTCACCGTAGGCTTGGCGCGGATCTTTCACCTGCCGCTTTGCATTATTGAGCACCACTTCAGCGATCTCAGAGATGCTGTCCAGGCCGACGCTTGCGAATTGGCGAGCTTCCGCACTGCGGGCACACCACTCATAGGCGTCTCGGAGGTCATCCACGTTGGACACGGTGATGATTGGCATGTTGTAACAGATGTGAGGATTGCCTGCTCCGAACAGGCGCTCCAGATTGGCCTTGCGGAGCGACAGCGCACCGGATTCAGCACTGATCAGAATTGGTGCGGGCAGGGTGGCGGACAGAACCGTCTTCCCCATACCAGCGCCACCATAGACCAGCACCTTCACACCGTTGAGCTGTGACGCTTGCTCAGCTGTGGTAAATTGCAAAGACATCAGACTTCCCCTTTATCAAACTCATCAGCGAGCTTCTGCAGCCGACCTCGCACTTGCTCCACCTGCTTACAACGCTCGTTCCAGAGGCTGAACTCTACCAGACTTTCAACCTCCCTGCTCACAAGATTGTGCAGGTATTTCGGGCTGAGCGCATCAAGCTCCCAGCTTTCCTCACCGTACTGAACCCGATAGGATTCATAACGGCTGTCAGTGACCTTGGCAGGATTAGGCGGAGGGTTCTGCTCCTCCACTTGGTCCATGTTCAAGGCCAGCCTGCGGAAGTCAATTGTCACGCGATGCCTGCTGAACAGACTGAGTCTTTCCTCAAGGTCGCGCGACATATCAATGCCGCTCGGATCATGGTCTCCAAGATGCAAGACCACAATTTCCGGGCTTGCCCGCATTATACGGGTCTTGGCCAGCTCGCGCAATGTTGTGGCGCTTGGATATCCGCGTGCGGGCAGGAGAGGAACGTCCCATTCTTTGCAGGTACGTTCGAGCACACCGGCCAGAGCTTCTTTCTCCACGATGACAATGACACGGTTCGGTTGATCCGACCACAAGTCTTCGTGATAGCTCTGCGCGCATGCTTGCAGAATATCGCTTCCGCTGGTCCAGTGGGGGCGCTCCAGAATGCCGCGTGTGCGGTCTTCGATAGCATCCCAATCAATGAGCCCTGCTAGGCGAGCATTCGTCATCAGTGCGACGATGTTGTCGTAACTGCGCACGGTGTTCTCGATGTGCCCGCGTGCCACGAGCTGGTAATAGAGCTGGCGGATCGTCATGCTGTAGCCTTGCTGACTGTAATCTGTGACGATGCTGTCGCAGATGGCAATCAGGTTCAGCGACGCCTTGTGGAACCGCGGAGCGTCGATGTAGGCTTCTTTCACGATTCCAGCTCCAGGTCAATTTGGATTTCAGTGCCACAGTGCGGGCAGGTTACTTTCGATTCCTGGTCTTCCAGCTTGCGCACAGCATTGACCGTGCCTTCCTGCCCTTCGAAGCGTTCCAGCAGCGTGAGCAGCGGGCCACTGAGGTTCGGGAAGTGGTGGCGCACGTGACGGGCCAGTTCATCGTTCGAATAGTTGCTGGGTACTGGTGGAACCAGCTCAACGGATACTTTTATCATCATTCTCCCATGTCAAGAGGGTTGCGGAAGCCTTGAAACACAGGAAAGCGAGGTGCTTCCTTCACGCCAACCTCGAAATGCTTGTATTTGGCAATCTTGTTCAGCAGCGTGCCCGCCTGCCACATTGCCCACAGCTCAGCACGCTGCGCCGCCGTGTAGCCCGTGCCAATATTGAACTCAATACCTGTGGTCACGTCACGCACCTTCAACGCTCCCAGCGTGCCCATGGGCACTTTGCCGTCCTGATGGGAACTGCGCTTCGTGTAGCCGAGTTCGTCCAGCGTCGCTTCGTTGGCATTGTGCATGAGCTCTTCCGCGCCAATGACCACAGCTTCTCCGTCTGCAAAGTGCTTCACCTTCAGCAGATAGCCTTCGCGCGCTGTGCTGCGACCGAACTTATAGACACCCTTCGGGTCACGGATCATGACGCCCTCGAACCCTTGCGCCAGTGTCACGGTCTCGTAGGCGCGGAGCTCCTCCTCGTTCTGAATAAGCGTCTGCTTGAGCAGCTTGATTCGCGGATACTGGCCCAGCGCACCATCTTTGAACGCACGCTCCATGACGCGAAGGCGCTCACCGTAGGGCATCTGATTGTCGGTCCAGAAGTCAAACACCCAATAGATGAAGTCAGGTTCCCCGTCCCGCGACATGACGCCGCTGGTCGTTGCCTGCATCACGTTCTTGTCGTTGGCAGGGCCTACGGTGAGCTCCCCGTCCAGCCCATTGAACAAGGTCTGCCCAAGATAGTCTTGAACAAACCCGTTCGGGATGGGTTTCATGGTGCGCGACATCGCCATGTCGTCGGTAACGACAGAGCGAATGCCGTCCAGCTTGGCGCTGGCAAAGACAGGGAACTTGATGTCTTTCGGCGCTTCCACCGCGAGCATGGGTTTCATGTCAGCGTGCCTCCACGGGAAAGCGATGCACAAGCCCATTCGGGAAGGTGAGCGTCACCAGCGCGGGCGGAATGCGCAGGCCCAAGGCTTGCGATATCAGCACGGTGTTGAGCTTCGGATAGAGGACTGTTTGCTTAGGCTTGTTCATCTTAACCTCCGAGACGGCGATACTTGTCATAGAGCGCCATGCTGTTGGGCAGGTACTGGCGCAGCAACTGATCGATGGCTTGGGCGTAGCGCTGCGCTTCGATCTGCGCGTGGCTGTGGTCACGCAAGCGCAGGAAGTTCAGCATGTTGTGAAGGTCTTGCTTCCAGAGCCAGTGTGTGTAGTGGTTGAGGTGCAGCAGCGTCCTGGCATGCTCAGCAGCAACACCGCGATCAAGTGCTTCCTGATACAGGTCATAGGACAAGCGGCACTGATTGCCCAGGCAGCGCTGGAACCATGCTTGTGTCGCGGCGTCCAGGTTGTCTTCCTGCCCCTGCTTCTTGTTGGCAGCCTTGCCACCAACGACTTCCGGGATGTACCATTCAGCCGGGAGCTGCACATAACGACCGCTCACCTCGTTGATGGTAGCAGTGCGATGGCGCACAAACTGGCGCGCGACGAAGATGGGCATCTTCATTTCCAGCCAGATTTCCACCATCTCGAACGGGCTGGTGTGCCAGTTGCGCATCAGGTAGTCGGCCAGCTTGAGGTCAGCGTCACGAGTGCGCTCGCTGTCCATCTGGTCGAACGACATGCGGGCGGACTGTGCCGGATCGATGTCGTCCGCGTCGAACGGTGCGTCAGGGCGACGGTTCGGGCCCGACATGTTGCGCAGGGCCACGAAACCGTGATCCAGAACGTCCAGAGCGATAGCGCCCTTGCCTTCGTAATTCGGTTGATTCATTGCATCTCCAATTGAACACGGGCGCGAGCCCTTCTCATTGCTTCTTTGGCGCGCTTGTCACACAGATGGTTCGTGACGTAGCGTGCCTCCTTCTTGCCTGTGTGCCCCTTTACATGACGGAACACAATTTGCAGGTTATGTTCGGAACGCAGGCGGCGCAACACACGCACCGCTTCCCATTCCTGTGAGGGCAAGTTCTTACGCTTACCCTCGAACGCATCGATTGCAGCCATGCAGTCGGTCTGAATAAGAACTTCATCCGCTGCCTGCACAAGCTGGAGGCGTGTCGCGATATGAAGGGCGTTCGCTACAGCTTGCATCTCTGCCGCGATGTTACCTTCCAAACGACATTTCATTTCACCGCCTCCACCTTGTTTGCCACGTTCAGATGCGATCCAGAATCCATAGCCTGCGACGTTCGTATCTGGACAGAACGAAGCGTCCGCGATAATAGTCACGCGCATATCCTTCCACGCTTCCACCCTTGCTCCAGATGACACTGTAACGAGGAATAAGAGACCATCTTGTTGAGCCCGTCTTTTGTGATCCAGACCTTTCCAAGATTAGGTCTGTTGCCACCAGACTCATAGACTTTACGTTGCGCCTCGCGTCGGCGCGCGATAACCTCCTTATCAAGATTAGCCAGGCTAAGAGCCTCGGAATGCTTGCGTTTCGTCTCAGGGCGTTGATGCACTTCCCGCATCGTTTGCGCGTGTTTCGCCTTGTTAGCTTCCGTTGGATTATGCCAACCTTCACCGCCGTCTGTATGGTTGCACAGCGCAACACCCATTCGACGGAAGCACTTGATAAGACCTTTCTCCAGCTCGAACGCAATCTCTGCGCTAGAGCATTCCATCAGGCCTACAAGAATGTTCTCCTTGCCGTGCTTCGAGACAATACGCTGGTGATGATTGCTGCGACGCCCTGCAGACATTTCGAACGCACGCTGGCGGGTGCCTTTGCCGACGTAGAACACCGTCCCATCCGGTCTGGCATGCACATAGGCAAAGGCGCCGCTCATTGCTTGTCTCCAGCGGTCGCGCGTTTCTTCGGAAGCACGATCTCGAGTGCGGGCGAACCAGGCTTGACGATCAAGCACTGGTCGAACAATTGGATCTGTTCCGCAGTCAGCTCGCGGTATTCCTTGAGCTTCAACGAAGGCTTCCACTGTACCATCGCATCGGGGTGGATACCAGCCTGAGCGAACTGCTCACGCATTGCCTGGAAGGCGCCAGGATCCACTTCGCGATTGATCGTGTGCTTACCCTTGAGCACATAGCCGTCGGGCATATTGTAATTGTTCGTTCCCTCCTCGGGCGACGGAAAGAAGAACCCGAAGATCTTGGTGCGGAGAAGCATCTCGCGCGCCTTGACCTTCTTGAGCGCTTCCTGGAGCTTGTACCATTCAGCCAAGTCTTCCTGGCTGACCGTGTTCTCGGGAATGAGTGCCATGTGCAGCGCGTGAGCATCCTCCGCAGTGAGCGACGCAACGATATCCGCGCCCGGCTTGGCAAGAGCCGAAACCAGCTCGGGGTGAGTGATCTTACTTTCCATCAGGTTTCTCCTGTTAAGTGGTTGAACTGCATGAGCGTTAATGTAACGCAACGAACGGGAGCCGGCAAGCCCATTTTCTGGATAATTTGCATCTACTTAGGATTTCTTTGCTTGAGCAGCGTAGTCCGGGAGCTTGATGATGCGGTACGCCTTGCCATGATAATTGTAGGCCTCAGCGACCTTCGCTTTATCCACTTCCATCAGGTAGCCGTTATTGACTGCCGCTTGGATAGCAAGATCCAGCGCAGCGTTCTGGCCTGCGCGATGGTTGTAGAACGATGCCACACGCGAGACCCGGATCTGGAGATAGCTCCGCGGAACAATGCTGTTCTGGCGCATCTCTTCAGGCACCTTGTAACTCGGAGGCAGCGTGTTTGTGAGGTAGTCGCGCAGCAAGGACATGAGCTTCCGTTCGCGTGCGCTGTCACCCGTGCCGACGTCACCAGTATCCAGGCGCCTACCCATAATCTCGATGTCGCGACGGATAACGTCCAGCGCCCATTCCAAGTGCTCGCGCGTGATGCACGGGTTGATCCAGTTGTCTGCCACCGCGAGCAGGCCAGCGGTACGCAGCACCTTGAGCGCAGCACGGTTCCACATCTGCCGTCGTGACTCGTCATCCGTGCTGTTGATCTCGCGGTCGCACTCCTGCTCGAAGTTCCACATGATCGTGGCAGATTCTTCCGTGCGGCCTAGTGGCTGAGATGCTTGGCTGTTGATAAGGTTCTGGGCCTGGAATGCCAGCTTCACCAATGCGTCCTCTAGCGCAGCGTCAGGCGTCATCACCTGTGACTGGTTCATGGCAGGGCGGTCACCTGCATACTCAATGATCAGGAAGCGCGAAAGGAACCCGTCTTCCATCATCGATTCGGTGAGCGCTTCGTAGAACGTGTTTGGTGTGGTCTCGCCGATCATACTGTAGGCAACACCACTGATCGACGCGATGTTGTTATCCTTGTTCGAGTAGCCAATGCCACCGACAATGGATTGCGGGCCAGACTTCTGATACAGGTTTGTCATCTGCGTGCGCAGCGTACTGAGTGGCCCGTCGCGATCGTCCTGTGCCAAGCGCTTGAGCTTGCGCCCCCATTCACCAGACACATTCACAAAGGACGGATTCGTCGCACACGCTTTGATGAGTGCAGGCCCAGACGCGAAGTCTGTGAAGTCGATGAAATTGTGGAAGCTGGGCATGTGCATGGTGCAGGCACGGATCAGCGAGCTGATGCCGCTGTGCATTGCTTCTTTCCCGACAGCACTTCGCGCCACAAGAATGATATACATGTTCAGGCCTGACTGTGGGATGTGCCATGCTTTACCACACAAGCCCGACAGCAAGCCAAGCGAGGCAACGATCGCAACCTCCTTGACTGGTCGCGGTGCGCTTTCATAGACGTACTGTGCAATCCGACCAGCAAAGCCTGGAGGCCACGGCAAGCCTTTGGAACCAGCTTGCACGACTTCGGCAGACACGGGGCCTGCCATTGTTGCCGCGACGGATGTCGGCTGTGCCAGCTGCACCGGATCACCCTGACCCTGCACATGGAGCGGGACTGCTGTGCGCTGCTGTGGTGAGCCTACTGCGGGCATGCCACCCTGTAAGCGCTGCACTTCCATCATGGCCAGCTTGCGTGCCTCCAGCAACGTGTCAGCAGCTTGCACCAGTGCGCTGGCATCCACGGACTTCTCGCGTGACTCGCGCGCTCGAATGGTAGCCAGCGTCCGGTTGAGGTAGCGATCGTCCTTAACAGCCTTTTCACGCTTGCCTAGCCCTGAGTCACGGAACAAGCGTCTGCACTGTGCATTCGATGGGCTGTAGAATGTGAGCATGGACATGAGTGCGAGGTCCGCTTCCGACTGGCTGGGGAATCCCATCATCTCCCATTGCCCAGCCCAAAGCCCGCAGAACTTGTCCGAGTTACCTGCATTGACAGCACGCACCAGCACAGACCAATCGTCTTCATCCTGCTCCAACTCTTCCAGCGCGAAATCGACCGCCTGTTCCTTGGGCCGCATCTGCGACGCCATGTTGAGCAGCATGGGCTGACACTCGCGAACGGGTTTGTCCTGGACGATGCTGCCTGTGCAGATGATGAAACGCTCTTGGGAGTAGATCTCAACCCCGTCGCGCCGGACACCCTTGCCGATGTTCCCGCGAACCCATATATGCAAGCCCTTGCCGCTGCGCGACGCTTCCGCATAGCTGTCAAAGCCCAGCATAATGCGATAGAACAGATCAAACTGTTCAGGCTTTGTCCAGAGCTCAGGTTTGTCCGAGCAGTTCTGCGCGTCCTTGACGTCCAAGTCGATGCAGGAGTAAGGATCCGACTCGTGCAGCACGAACCCGATATCGTATCCGTTCTGGAATGCCACCCTGGCAGCAGTCTCGAAGTCCATCCACTGCGACGGCTGGGTCACAGAGGCGTTGAATAGTTTTCCGTCTGGGCCGACCGACAGCGGAGCCTTGTTTGCACCAGCGACGCACCATTGCCGCAGGTACTTGAGCTCAGCTGGAAGGCGCGCCCATGCTTGAGCGCGTGTTGTCATACCAGCTCGCCCCTCCGCGCTTGGATCATGAGCTTCCAGGCGTCAAGGTATGGGCGAACGACATCGCGTTTCCAGACAAAGATCTGCGCGCCATTAACGACAACGGGATCGGGCAGCAGGCCCCGACGGCGCGCATTGACTAAGGTAGCCCGGCACACACCGAGCTCCTGACCGATTTCACTTGACGTGATATAAATTTCGTCAAACTCCTGCTGAGCAGTCTTTACGACTTGTTCCATTATCAAACTCCGGGAAGTTGGAGCGCGAAAGCGACACCCTATTGGCTGCGCAGTTTAGCGCGTTCGCGCAGCTATCGCAACACATGTTTATTGAGCGGGCGGCAGAGGTTGCTGCTTGAGCTGCTCCCAGACTTTCTTCTTTGAATCAACATAGGCGGACCATTGCTCCATGGCTTCCTTGCGCTGCCTGCATGCGCTCAGGTAATCGTCATAGGCCTGCTTAATAGAGCGAGCCTGACATGCTTCTGGACTTTGGTCGTCGTCATTCTGACGTGCGCGAAAACGCTTCTGAGCCTCACGGTTCTGGCGTGCGCGACGTGCTGCAGGCGTTTCGAGATTGCGGTTCTCATATAACCACGCAGACATGAGTTTGTGAGCGCGATTCACACGGTCAATCATCGTCACGATGTCTTTTTCCGTTTCTTTGCAATGGTAGGGCGTGAGCGCGTTATATAGAATGAACTTAATGTGGAGTTGATCCACTTGCGTAGGCAGGCGCATCTCCGTCGGGCGCTCTTCCCATGCAGCGCGCCAAGTTTGAAGAGAACGCTCGTTATAGAACCGTTCGACGGGTATGACGTTCAGACCCTGCTGGCATGCTTGCGCATGCAATGCGTGCAGGTATTGCAGAACGAGTTCCTCCTGAGGATTGTTGTCGTCAATCTGTTTGAAGTAGTCCAACGGATCACGGAAGGTGCTTTGCTGCGGATAAGCAGTTGCATCGAAGTTAATCTGGGCCATGATAGTGCTCCTATGAATGAAATGACCTGCATAATGTAAGGCAGGGGCATTGGCATTGCAAGAGTAAAGCGGTTGGCTTAGCTTTGCATTAACGAAACCATGCGACTCGGTAGTGTGCTTACGTCGGGGGCTGGAGGCCTCCTCCCCTTAGTAAGCCTACTCTATATTGTATTATTATGTTTATTTGTTATATGGTATAGAGTATTCCTTGCATTATGCGCCCGCGCGCAGAATCAACGAACTGAAGCAAGCAAACATGAACGAATGCGGCCTGTAAGGCGTTCGGTCGTGCGTTACATGTTAAAGAGTTCCGAAGCGTCGCAAAATCGCTTGCAAAGGCCGAGAATCTCGCCTACACTTGCGTCATGTGGTCATCTAGGAGCTAACATGGAACGCACAGTTATTGAACATCTCTTTACCAAGGAAGAAGCAATTGCTTTCGTGAAGAAAGCAGACCGCACCAATTCGGGTAAGTTCTGCCTGCGAGTGCGCCTGGATGCACCGATTGAAGGCAAGCCTGACAGGATCTTTCCGGATGCCCTGTGTTCTTACCTGAACATCAGCAGAAAAGAGGCTCTGCGATTGGTGAGCGATATGCTGTCGCCTACCCTGCAAGAGCGTGGCGGTCGCATTCGCATCGAAGAGACTTCGTTCGCAGACAGCAAGCGCCCCACATACTGGATCGGTTGATCACCATCCGCAGAATATCATAAACGCCCTATTGTGCTCCGATTCGCTGTGCGTTTATAGTATGCAGCAACACAGCCCATGGCGCAGAGCAGCGGACCCCGTCACGTTGTTCGAGGCCTGGGACTCCCCTTCCGGCGGGGTAGGAGACCACATAATCCACCGGGCGCAACAGAAACGAGCTTAAACTCAATCAGCTTAGGTCGGTGGCGCTCCGGATATGGAGCTTGCTCGCAAGGACATCGCCCGAAGCAACCTCCGCGAGTGCGTGTGTGGGCATGTGCAAGCGGGCAGGCGCCCACACGTCTGCGAATAATGGTGCGCGGCCTGGGACTGGTGCCTGGGCTGCGCTTCCTCTTGACTTCAATGGAGCATCCTATGTGCCAACATGATTCCGGGTGCAATGCGCCCGAAGGTGAGTGCTCAGGCGCTTGCCAGAAACAAGTCGGACAACTCACCGTCAAGGTGGGCGTCCAGTCTGCAGCGGTGCAATCGCTGATCGAATACATCCGAGACGCCATTGTCAGTGACGACATCTCCGTCGTGACTGCTACCAAGCTCGAAGAGCTGCTGAAGGGCGTTACTGTGGTCACCGCTTCACCCGATGCTAACGTCGAAAAGAACCGTCAGCTCCTGCTTGATCGCAGTGTCGTCGGTCTCAAGAAGTATGGTGTCACAACCGAGCGCACAGACCTGAACCTGTCGCATTGGCTCCAGCACTTACTCGAAGAGCTCCTGGACGCGGCCAACTATGTGCAGGCAGCCAAGAACAGCGTGGGCGACCTGCAACACGCCCAGGACCGTCTGTTCGATGTGTTGCTGGGTGAGGACGGGCAAGCCCACAAGGAAGCCGAACGCTACCTGGAGCGCGCCAACCCTGCACTCTACAGGCGCTTGATTCTGCAACGTGACGGAATTGACATCAACTCATCACGCGACAGCTTGCAACCATGAACGGCGCGACATACGAAGACGCCTTCAACCTGCTCTGTGGCAAGCTGCTCGGTGAGGGTATCCATCGGAAGATCTTCGAATGCCGCCTACGCGACGATCTAGTCGTGAAGGTGGAGGCGGAAACCGACTGGCGCTACTTCGCCAACGTGCTCGAGATGCGGTTCTGGAACGATCACGAGCATTACAAGAAGGTGGCGGACTGGCTCGCTCCGTGCGAATACCTATCACCCGACGGACGCATCTTGCTACAGCGCAGAGCTTCGCCCATAATAGAGCGGTCGGTGCTTCCAGAACAAGTGCCTGCCTTCCTGAGCGATCTGAAGCCTGAGAACTTCGGCATGCTTGACGGGCGGCTGGTGTGCCTGGACTATGCACTGACGATTTCGAACCCCCTCAACACGATTGAAGAAAGTGGATTGGCGATGAGCAACGTATATCGAGAGAACGGTTACAACGACCGTGAAGATTATCTATCTTGCATGGCAGAGGACTACGGCCTTGACCTGGAGCAAGTGGTTCGCCCGCTTGCTGACCTGCTGGGCCCTAACGAAGACTTCGACGGGCTGGTGTCCGCACTAGAAGACGAGGCATCCAAATGACCCGGATCAACCTTGTTCCACCCGAAGAACTGATGGATCAGCACCTGTTCGCAGAGTTCCGCGAAATCAAGATGGTGCCCAAGTCGTTGGCGCGGAGTTTGAAAGCTGGTCGGGACCGTTACGTTCGTCTTTACGGCTACAACGGGGAACCGAAGAACGCTGATAACTACGCACGGACACACGTTCAGCAGCGCATTCCGAAGGCCTACACGCTCAACACGGGTCACGTGAGCTTCTTCTACGACAAGGGTGAATATCTGCGAAGGCGGTATGCAGTGCTGAGGGCGGAGCTGGAGCGGCGCGGTATCAACTTCAACCGTGACAGCTTGCTCGACCCTGACGGCGTGTTCGATGCCCTCGATCACAACTTCAACAACGATTACGATCCGACACCCGAAGCGCTTGTCATCATTCGAACACGCATCGCGGAGAAGATCGCTCTGAAACCTCACTGGTATCGATACGAAGGGAAACCAATCAAATGAAGCTCTATTCTGTGAAACCCGAATACCTCTACGGGGACGACAGAGACGCAAAGCGCTCGGCTCAACTAGACATGCTGAGTCAAATAGGCGTTGAGGAATCTGAGAACTTAGGTGTTGCCGTCTGCAATGCAGAGCAGGCCATTGAACTGTTCAACGCAGGCTATTGTGGAACATACGGGAGCCCCAAGGAGCACGTCAAGCTCATTTACGATGTCAAGTCCGAAGTGGATATCGGTGCTATTATTCAGTCCGCTGTTTCTAGCAGCGTGGATGCCTTGGGTAAGATGTTCAATGAGAAGTGCCAACAGGAACAGCCTGGTCCGAACCTTATGAACATCGACGAGACAATGCTCAAGGAAGACTGTTGCACAGACGAACTTCAGGAAGCTCTATCCAACGGGTGGAGAATTCTTGCAGTATGCCCGCAACCTCAACGCCGCCCGGACTATGTCTTGGGTCGCAAACTCTTACCGAAATCTGCACAAAGGTGATAACATGAGTCAATCCAAACTGGGCAGCCTGGCGGAAGCTGTGGTCAATACCGCCATCGGTCTGCTCGTCGCTATGTTCGCAACTGCTGGCATCTGCAAGCTCTACGGCATTCCGATGACGTGGGAGAACAACTTCATTATCACCTTCTGGATGACGGTGCTCAGCGTGCTGCGCTCATACCTGCTCCGGCGCCTGTTCAACTTCAACTGGCTGCGCTTCAAGACAAACTGGAGGATCTGGTGGATACTGAACCGCCCTCGCATTATGCGCTTCATTGATCGCATGGCGGAAGCCTACGGGCAGGGGCGCCGTCCGCGTTTGTGACAGCAGGCGCCTTATCAGGACATGACGCCGGAAGAGTTCGCGCAATGGGTAGCTGAGCACCCTGTTCCCGACATCGACTGGCGTGAGCTGGCGGAGTTCGAGAAGACGGACAACACGGTGGCGATGCAGACGCTGGCATGTACGTCCGGGGCTTGCGAACTTCCTTGACATCTTACGGGGCTTATCTTGCATTGCGGGTGAGCCCCGTTTAACTTGTGCCAGTTCAACATGAGGAACCAGTTTTGAAGTCCGCGATATACTCGATCACTCACGTGGAGTCAGGAAAGATCTACATTGGCAGCGCTGTCGATTATATGAAGCGCTGGCGCGATCACCGATACAGCCTGAACCATGCCAAGCACTGCAATCTGAAGCTCCAGAACGCCTGGAACAAGCATGGTGAGCAGGCGTTCGAGTTTGCTGTCGTTGAGCTGGTGGAGGACAAGGCGGATTTACTTAATCGAGAACAGTTCTGGATGGACTTCCATCAGGCTTACCGAAAGGGCTACAATATGACGCCCACGGCCGGCAGCCCTCTTGGACGAATTCAGTCACCTGAAACACGCGAGAAGCTAAGGCAGATCAATTCCACGCCGGAAGCTCGTGCAGAACATAGCGCCAGACATAAGGGCAAGATCGTATCCGATGCAACTAGAGCGAAGCAGGCTCAAGCTAAGCTCGGAAAGAAGCAAACAGATGAACAACGTGCTAAAAGGAGCGCATCAATGAAGGCTTATTGGGAGAAACGTCATGGGAATTAACATCCGAGCAAAGGGCGCAGAGGGTGAGCGCGAGGTCTATAAGGCGCTGAACCCCATCGCCCAGCGTGTCATGCAGCGCCTGGGCTTCCCAGCTGAGCAGGTAGCAGCCGCGGCCAACTGCATACAACGAAACCAGAACCAGTCCGCAGTCGGCGGGAACGACTTGAGCAACACCTTCGGCCTGTCCATCGAGGTGAAGCGTCAGGAGCAACTGTCCGTCAATACATGGTGGCAGCAATGCACAGCCGCAGCGGTGCGGAACAACGAGCATCCCGTGCTCCTGTATCGCCAGAACGGTAAGAAGTGGCGCTGTGTGACGCTGGTGTGGTTATCACTCCCGGATCAGAAGCAGGTACAGGCTAGAGCTGAGTTCGATTGGGACACCTTCTTGAGCTGGTTCGATTCGTGGGTCGCATGCAAGCTGCAAGCAGGCCACGAGGTGCGGACGTGAAACGCGCCGACATCCAGCAAGCCCTTCAGAAGCAGGTCGTGGAAGGCGCTGTCGTTGGGCATCGCTGGGAAGGCGTCAAGCGTATGTTCGACGCCGCCTGCCTGGAGAACAATGGGCAAGAAGCGGACAAGCTCCGTTTCGAGCTCCACGCGATTCTCGACGCAATGCTGGACAACTCAGCGACGACCCTCATGCTCACGCGACAGATGATGAACTCCCGTGAATAGAGCTTGCATCACATTAGATGTTCGCCTATACTGCACTCACTTCCACACCTTCAACGGAGAACATCATGGTCCAGCTCGCATTCGACGCCCGCACTGTCAAGCCTTACAACCCGCCCACCGACATCGAGGACCAGCCTCGCGACACCTCCCGCAAGTGGAGCCATCTGCAACAGAACATCTTCGACTTCGTTGAGCACGGTCAGGGCAATGCGATCGTCGAGGCTGTTGCTGGTTCCGGTAAGACGACGACCATCGTTGAGGCGCTGAAGCGGGTGCGGGGCACCAGCATCTTTCTGGCGTTCAACAAGTCCATCTCAGAAGAACTGAAAGCTCGTGGCGTCAATGCTCGCACGTTCCATTCGCTTACCTATGGGCCGGTGACGCAAGCTCGCGACACTCGCACCGTGGAGATGGACAAGCTCCGCCGTTTGTGCGATGCCAAGCTGAAAGGCGAGGATGCAGCGATCTACGGTGCGTTCATCTGCAAGCTGGTAGGCTTGGGACGGCAAGTCGGTATTGGCTGCCTGGTGCCCGACCTGCCGCAGACGTGGATGGACATCTGCATCCCCCATGATGCTCACCAGACAAATGATCCAATCCAAAGAGTGAAAATAAATTTGCGTTCCCTATTGCGTCGCGTTTTAGATCCATCCTATAATTTGGCTCAACAACGCAATGGAGAACGAAATGACAACCATCACTCGCGCCACAGGTCCCCGCCTTATTGCCCTCACACCGAACCGCACTTATGCAACCGCTGAGAATGCGGTCAAGGCTGTCCTCAAGGTGTTTCCAGCAGATGCTGAACAGTTTGGAAACCTGACTTACATCCTTCAGACGACACCAGAGGGTCGCTTCTTTCCGGTGTTCATTGGTGAGCGTGCTTGTTCAGTTGGCGCTCACTTTCACTTCTGTGTAGTTGCATAATTAACCACAGCGGCGCCTCAGGGCGCTGCTTTATTGGAGATTAACATGACAGTAGAAAACAAGGTTCTGGAACGCATCAAGAAAATGATTGCGCTCGGCAAGACCGTGTCCCTCAACCAGCAAGTGACGTCCAGTGCTAAAGACTTCAAACAACTCAAGTGAAGGAGAAAGAGATGAAATGCCCACATTGCGCAAACGAATTAATTCTTCCCAATCGTGTTCTTCATAACTTGGCATATGGAAAGCCTTTGACGTCTGTGACGGAATGCTGTGGAAAGCTGCTTCGCGTCGCACCTGTTCGTTCCTATCGGGTTGAGCTTGTTGACCCGACCATCCGTGTTGACGATTGGGGTTATTCCGAAAACTTAGACATTCATAAGGACCCAAAATGACGAAAGCTGAACTGATTGCGTTCATGGTTGCCCTGGGCTGGGAGCTTGACCGCTTCGGGCACTTGCAGAAGGACGTCGCGGTCTTTGACCGTGCTACACGCGAGCCGAAAGGCTCGCGTCGCTACCGCATCAAGCTCCAGGCCACTTCCTGCCACATTGAGGTTAAGGGCACCGAGAAGAACTTCGATGGTGGCTTTGACTGGATCCGTGCGGGCGGTGACTATTACAGTCGCGTGATGCAGCTTAACGACGGTCGGATCCGAATCGGGTCAACCTTCTTTGGCGTCAAGAAATCATAACCGCCAACCCTGTTGCACGCTCAGACGTGAGCGTGCATACTTGCGACCAACTAGGAGAACCCATGTACCGATTCCCAATGAGCCCTGAGGGCGCCAAGATTGTTGCAGAAGAGATGCAACGCAAGCGCGACGAGCGTGCTGCACTTGAGACGACTTGCTGCTCTGGTACCTGCGATCAGGGGCGCACCTGTCCGCAACGGTGCAAGCGCACCGACCAGGGCCAGCAGGGGCCGCGATCGCAATATCGCTGGCCCGCTGGTATTGGCGCGCATGCGATCGCGCTGTGCGTGCTGGCTGCTGTGGCTGCTGTCGGGTGGCTTATCTTCGGATAATTTGCTTTATCGCCCTTGTTGCGATGCTCAAGCCTTTGTTATTATGCGAGCATTTTATCCAGCTTGTAATAAAATCAAGGAGCTTTCATGGGCACACCAGCGGAGTCCGCTCACGCGGGCGATTGGGATGAACATGAGCGGAGACGCTTACCTCTGTCCGAAGATCAGATTGAAGAGATAGCCGAGAAAGCTGCTGCGAAGGCCATCGAGAAGCTCACAAACCACGTCTATCAGGAAGTGGGAAAGAGTGTTGTATCAAAGGCGCTATACCTTATCGGTGCGAGCGCCCTTGGCATTTATTTGTGGCTCAAATCCAAGGGAATTGTCTGATGTCCTTCGTGCTCTCCAAGAAGTCGCTGGATCGTTTGTCTGGTGTCCATCCGAAGCTGGTGGAAGTTGTCAAGCGTGCAATTGAGCTGACTGGCATCGACTTCACGGTGCTCGAAGGTGTGCGTAGCAAGGCGCGACAGGCACAGCTTGTGGCCGCTGGTGCCAGCAAGACCATGGACGGACGACACTTGACGGGTCACGCTGTGGATCTTGGTGCAATGCTGGCTGGCTCCGTCCGCTGGGATTGGCCGCTCTATTACAAGGTGGCCGAAGCTATGCAGCAGGCAGCCAAGGAACTGGGCGTCCCGATCGTGTGGGGTGGCGTGTGGGACAAGCGCCTGGCGGACATCGGTGACCCTGCCGATGCTGTTGCTGCCTACGTCGCACGTCGGCAAGCCCTGGGCAAGAAAGCGTTCATTGATGGGCCTCACTTCGAACTGGCCCGGGAGGTGTTTCCATGAAAGTCAAGCTCATTGAAGAATGGCAGAAGGCCTACAAGTTCTTCACCGTCCAACTGGCAGCGCTGCTCGTGTTGCTGGACATCGCCTACGAATACCTTCCCGCCGTGCAGACCTATCTGCCCGAGGGCTGGGTGAAGTGGATTGCCGTCGCGATCATCATCGCTCGCGTGATCAAGCAACGGAGTTCCGACAATGCTGCTCCCTGACCTCCGCACCGCCGCGATCGCTTGCCTGGCTGGTGTGGTCATCGGTGCGCTGCCTGCATGGTACTTCACGGCTGAATACAAGGACAGCAAGTGGGGCAAAGCGATCTCCGACCAGAAAGTCGAAGCAGCCAATGTTCTGCAGGCTGAAACCGATAAGGTGTTGGCGGCTGAACGTGCTGCCAACAAGTTCAAAGACCAATTGGAGAAACAGCATGCAGACTCACAAAAACGTATCGACACCACTCTTGCTGACAATCGTCGTCTTGCTCGCGAGCTTGGCGGGCTGCGCGACCCAGGACGTCGGCCGAGTGGTAGTTGCCCCGCGCCAGGAACCTCCGACGCCTCCGGTGTCAATTCAAGTGCCTCCACCGAAGGCAGACTTTCAGATCAGGCTTCGGAATTTCTTCTTGAATTCGCCGCAGAAGCCGACCGAGTTGCCGAATACGCAATGACTTGTCACCTGTGGGCTACCGGACAAAAGGCCGGCAAGCCTTAAAATCAAACCACGACATTCTGGTTGCAGAACTATCGCGCTCACCGTTATACTCCGATCAAATTGAGCAGGTGATCTGCTCTTAACTATCCGATTGGAGTTCCCACATGGCTGAGAACGCATCGGGTCTATATTTGGATCCTCGCCTCATGGAGGCCGAGTTGTCCGAACAGGAAAAGGCCCTTCGTGATCTATTCGTTCAGGAGTATATAAAGGATTTCGATCCTTTCCAGGCTTGCCTCCGTGTGGGGTTTCAGGCTGCCTTTGCTGTTGAGTACGCGAAGCGATTCATGTCTGAGGCGTATGTGCAGCGCAAGATCGCTGACCTTCAACGTGCCACTCCCGAGAACGAAGACGCACAAGCAAGACAAGACAAGGCGCTGGTGTTGAGCGTACTCCGCCAAGCTGCCCAGAATGGCCCGTATGCGTCGCGGGTGCAAGCTGCCGCAAAGCTGGCAACCATACTCGGCCTTGACCGTCCTGAAGGCGGTGAAGAAGGTGAGCAGGCACTCATTGATGCCTTCCGTGACTTTGCAGCGAAGGCGCCCGTATGAGCAAGATTCTTCTAGACCGACAGATGGCGCGATGGTATGCACTGAAGGATCATCCTGTTCAGCTTGCCCTGCTTCGGGCTGTTGAAGATGGAGTTCGGTTCCCTATTGTGCCCGCTGGGCGTCGAAGTGGCAAGACGGAACGCGCGAAGCGATTCCTGGCACGTCAGGCGATGTGGTATCCAGGCGAAAAGTATTTCGCGGCCGCACCTACTTACAATCAGGCCAAGAAGATCTGGTGGGACGATATGAAGCAACTGACGCTCAGTTGCATGCACCCACACAAGCCCAGCGAATCCGAACTCAAGATATACCTGCCGAACGGAACGGAGATCCACATCATCGGGCTGGACCAGCCACAGCGGATTGAGGGTATTAACTGGACGGGCGGTGTAATTGACGAGATTGCGGACGTGAAGGGTGAATCCCTCCAGGCCAACATTATGCCCGCGCTCAACACCGTGAATCCGACGCGACCCTATTATCGCGCCTGGTGCTGGTTCATTGGTGTGCCTGACGGTCTGAATCATTATTACGACATGGCAGAATATGCACGCACCGCCAACGACCAGGACTACGCGCTGTTCCATTGGACGTCAGAAGAGATTCTACCGCCCGACGTGATTGAGGCTGCGAAGCGTACCATGTCGCGGAAGCAGTACAATCAAGAATATCGAGCGAGCTTCGAAACTGCCAGCGGTCGTATCTATGAAGACTACTCTAGCGACAACTTCACCCAGGAGCGGATCTACCCTCACGAAGCGCTGCACTGGACGCACGACCAGAACTTCACGCCGCTGAGCTCGGCTATTGTGGTCATCCGTGAGGGAGTACCGTTCTTCCTGGACGAGATCGTTCTGGAAAGCGCTGTCAGTCGTCAGTCTGCAATTGAGTTCGTCGAGAAGTACAAAGAACACAAGAACAAGACTGTCTATATCTACGGTGACCCGGCAGGTCGTGCAGGCGAGAAGCACGGTCACAAATCGGATTACACTGAGATCGAAGATGTGCTTCGGTTGAATGGCTGGAAGTTCGAGCGGCGTGTGCGCCCTGCGCACCCAGCTATCAAAGATCGCCAGAACGCTGTTCGAGCAATGATCAAGAATGCAAAAGGCGATGTCCGACTTCGTGTGAATCCACAGACTGCCGTGTGGTGCCACAAGGGTCTCAGCACTGTGCAGCTTCAGACGGGTTCCTCTTTCCAAGAGGATCAAAAGAATCAGTATCAACACATTACGACCGCGATCGGGTATTTTATTGATTTTCTGTGGCCCATGGGACGTATTGAAACGAAGTCCGGTTCGACGACGGGGATGTTCTAATGAATCGATTTTATGTCTATGGCTGGTATTTGTGCGACGGGACTTGCTTTTATGTGGGCAAAGGAACCGGAGACAGGTATCGTGAGCGCAGCCGTAGAAACGAGTATTGGACCAATATTGTTGCGCAGGAAGAGCGTGAGGGCAGATTTGTATCAGTGAAGATTCTGAACGAAAGGCTTTCCGAGCAAGATGCACTCTCCTATGAGAGCGCTTGATCAGAGAATGGTCGCCTAAAGCCAACCTCACATTGGGCGGTCAGGGCCCTACAGGTTACAAACACACCGAGGAAGCTCTGAGGAAGACTGGTTCAGCACAGAAAGAACTTTGGCAGGATCCTGAATACCGTGCTCATATGGTGGATGTGCATATCGGGCACGCTCACACGGAAGAGACTAAAGCCAAGATCGGTGCTACGCACAAAGGGCAGAAGCGCCCAGAAGGTACGGGTGAGAAAATCGCTGCAACAAAGCGAGGCAAACCCAGGAGCGAAGAAACGAAAGCGAAGATTCGTGCGACCTTGTTGAGCAAGCGCGGATCTGTTACAGTTACAGGCAACTATTGACGGAGGCGCAAAATGGCACTTGATTCAGTTCATCCGAAGTATTCGGAATTCAAAGACGATTGGGTCACCATGCGCGACCTCTATAAAGGTGAGCGCGCGGTGAAATTGAAGGGTGAGACGTACCTTCCGCCGACCAAAGGCATGCGACTAGATGGCATGGGGGCGGGCAAGCCTGGGCAGGAAGCCTATGACGCCTATAAGCTCCGCGCGGTGTTCCCGGACTATGTCAAGGAAGGTGTGGAAGCCTACATCGGCCTGATGTGGCAGAAGTCGCCTACGATCGAGCTACCCACAGCACTCGAACCGCTCCGCACGAAGGCCACTGCCTACGGTGAGCCTTTGGAGCTGCTGTTGCGTCGCGTCAATGAGGAGCAGCTTGTCACGGGGCGTCTTGGCCTGTTGCTTGACTTACCTGTCAATCCTGACCCGACGAACCCGATGCCTTATGTCGCTATGTACGTCGCCGAGTCCATTCGGAATTGGGACGACGCAGAATCCGACGAAGGGGAAGCGAGACTCAATCTTGTAGTTCTTGACGAGAGCGGGTTCCGCCGTGGAACAGACTTCGAATGGGTGTCGCAGACGAAATATCGCGTCTTGCAATTCGGCACCAAAGATGCGAACGAAGCTGAAGGCGCATCGGTCTATCAGCAAGGTGTTTTCACGAACAACGAAGGTCAGTCCGCCAGCTACACGGAAGAAGCTATGCAGCTCCCGCAACTGCGCGGCGCAGTGCTGGACAAGATTCCGTTTGTGTTCGTCAATTCGAAAGACATTGTCAGCTCACCCGACGAACCTCCTTTGCTTGGTCTGGGCAGACTGGCGCTTGCCGTGTATCGGGGGGAGGCGGACTATCGCCAGAACCTGTTCATGCAAGGTCAGGACACCCTTGTCGTCGTTGGCGGTGTAAAGAAAACCGACGCGACGGAAAGCGAGGGCGCGCCCCTTCGCACTGGTGCGGGCAGCATGATTGAGGTTGAGCAGGGTGGCGACGCGAAATACATCGGCGTCAATTCCCAAGGCCTTTCCGAACAACGTCAAGCACTTGAGAGCGACCGCAAGCGTGCTGAAACCCGTGCAGGTCAGCTGATCAATGCAGGTGGAAGCAATGCAGAGTCCGGCGCTGCATTGCAGACTCGCATTGGCGCACAGACTGCGACGCTGAATCAGATTGCTTCTACTGGCGCCTCTGCGCTGGAATACATTCTGAAGACTTGTGCCGAATGGATGGGTGCCAACCCCGAAGAAGTGAAGGTCACCCCGAACCTGGAATTTGCCGACTTCGAAATGTCGGGCAAAGATCTGGTCGATTTCATGACGGCTCGTACCATGGGCGCTCCACTGTCCAAGAAGTCCATTCACGCGATGCTTGTGGATCGTGGTGTGACGAAACTGGACTTCGACACCGAGATGGACGAGATTGGCGAGGAAGACGCCAATGCACCGTCAGGTGGCGGCACTGGTGCAGGGGGCGACCCTGCTATGGAGCCTGGCATGCGGGGGCAGCAGCAAGGGCAACAGGGCGGCATGCAAGGGGCGGGAGCATAACCCATGGCCAAGACAACGAACGAGGAGCTGCTCGACGCGCTAGTGCGTCATCAGATCTACCTCTTGCGATATAGTGGCTATGTGCGCAATCGCATGACCACTATTCTGAACGCAAGTGAGGATGAGCTCGCTCGTCGCATTCGGGACAAGCTGCGCACCTTGCAAGGGCTCAGCACGCCAACAGAGTGGCAGCGCCTCGAATCGTTGCACGCTACGCTCAAAGCGATCCGAATGGAGTCCTGGGACGAGGCGACGAAGTTTCTCACCGAGGAGATGGTTCAGCTGTCATACCAGGAGCCGATTCAGCTTGACGGTATCTTTAAGACAGTTCTGCCTGTAGCAGTCGAGACCGTGATGCCCACTGCGGGCATGCTGAAAGCGATTGCGCTGTCACGCCCCTTCGAAGGGCGTATCCTCAAGGAATGGGCTGACACCATGGCCGCGGACGACGTTCGTCGTATTCACAGCGCTATCCAGGCTGGCATGGTTGCAGGCGAAGACATGGCAACCATCGCGAGACGTGTGGTCGGTACAGGTACGCTCAAGGGTGCGGACGGCGTCACGGAGATCACGCGCAGGCAGGTTCAGGCAATCACCCGAACTGCTGTGCAGCATGTAGCGAACAGCGCGCGTGACACTTACTTCGCAGACAATGCGGACATCATTACTGCTGAACAATTCGTCGCGACGTTGGACTCCCGCACGACACCGATCTGCCGAAGTCTGGACGGCAAGACTTTTGAGATTGGAAAGGGGCCTCGCCCTCCTCTTCATTTCCAATGCCGGTCCTTGCGTATTGCGGCGATTGATGGTACGCTCGCGGGTGATCGTCCTGCCAAGCCCACGACTCAGAAAATGCTTGTTCGAGAATATGCTGAGAAGAACGGGCTGGGCGATATTGGTTCGCGCGACGATTTGCCCCGAGGTACGAAAGGCGACTTTGATAAATGGTCTCGCGGTCGGATCCGAGAACTTGTCGGACCGATCCCAGCCAGCACCAATTATCAGGAGTGGCTGAAGGGGCAGACCAAGGCGTTCCAAGACGAAGTGATGGGAGTTACGAAGGGCAAGCTGTTCCGAGAAGGCGGACTGACGTTAGACAAGTTCGTTCATCGTAGCGGAGACGAATTAACACTTCGGGAACTTGCACAGAAGCACGCAGACGCATTCCGTGCCGCTGGGCTGGACCCGAGCAAGTATTGATCACAATGGTGTGGTCATCAATCCGCCGCATGCGCGGCATTTACTAGGAGATGGAGCATGGCTCTCAAAGCGATTTTGGATTCAATCGACGACCTTCCCGAAGAGGTGAAGAAGGAATATGTGGAGAAGAACGGCAAGTTCGAACTCCAGGTGGAAGGGATGAAAACGCAGACGGATGTCGATCGTCTGCAAGGTGCGCTCACCAAGGAACGCAATGACCACAAGACCGTCCGCGAGCGCCTCGGTCTCCTGGGTGATCGCAAGATCGAGGACGTACTCCAGATCCTTGATCGTGTTCCCGAGCTGGAAGCTGCTGCCGCAGGTAAGCTGGACGAGACCAAGCTCAACGAGTTGGTCGAAGGTCGTATCAAGACCAAGCTGGCGCCTGTCGAGCGCGAAAAAGGCCAGCTGGCGCAGCGTGTGCAGGAACTTTCCGGTGTGCTGGAGCAATACCAGACCAAGGAAAAAGTCCGCACAATCCATGACGCTGTGCGTGACGCTGTGGGCAAGGCCCAGGGCTTCCAATCCAGCGCAGTGGAAGACGCGCTTCTGTATGCTGAGCGCATGCTGGAAGTGGGCGAAGACGGTCGCGTCACTACCCGCGACGGTGTGGGCGTGACTCCTGGCATTGAAGCGTCTGTCTGGCTCAGCGAAATGCAAGCCAAGAAGGCGCACTGGTGGGGTCCGTCGCAAGGCGGTGGCGCTGGTGGCAATCGCAGCGGCGCTGGCACTGGTGGCAATCCGTGGAGCGCTGAAGGCTGGAACATGACGGAGCAGGGTCGGATCCTGAAGGAGAACCGCTCCCGCGCCGAACAGCTTGCCAAGAGTGCGGGCACCAGTATTGGCGGCCCCCGTCCGCAGGCCCGCAAATAATCAAACTCTGTGCTTGCAGACTCGACAGGCTCATGCTACATTTGCGATCAATGTGGCATGAGCCATATCCACCGATCGAATGCCAGCCATGGGGCCAAGGCTTCGGGTCTAGCACACTTGAGCCAATTAACCTTTTAGGAGAACCAACATGGCTTCCGGCACTACTCGCATTTCTGACGTTGTTGTTCCCGAGATCTTCTCGCCCTACGTCCAACAGATGACCCAGGAAAAGTCCCGTCTGATCCGCTCCGGCGCGATCACTCTGGATCCGACCCTGAACACTGCTCTGGCAGGCGGCGGTCTGACCTACAACGAACCGTCCTTCAAGGATCTGGACAACGACGCTGACAACGTCTCCACCGACGATCCCGATTCCGCCAGCACTCCCAACAAGATCGGCACTGCTACCGAGATCCAAGTCCGCCTGTCGCGGAACAACTCTTGGAGCTCGATGGACCTGACTGCTGACCTTGCTGGTGCAGATCCGATGATGGCCATTGCCAACCGTGTGTCCGACTACTGGACCCGCCGTCAGCAGGCTGCCTTCGTCGCTACGCTGAACGGTGTGTTCGCTGACAACGCTGCGGCCCCTGCTGCTTCCGAGCACGTCCAGAACGACATGACGCACGACATTTCGGGCGCCAGCTTTGCGGATGGCGTAACGAACTTCAGTGCTGAAGCGTTCATCGACGGCACCGCCACCATGGGCGACAGCATGGAAGACCTCACGATGTTGATGGTCCATTCCATCGTCTATGCACGCATGCTGAAGAACAACCTGATCGACTTCACCAGCGACAGCGTGAATGGCCAGGCGATTCGCATCCCGACCTTCCTCGGTCGCGAAGTGATT
>Ga0100403_1001149_pt1 | contig 24551 bp, 26 predicted proteins | sample CryGeymet201501t_FD_83663 | JGI IMG/M metagenome (GOLD analysis project Ga0100403, IMG submission 83663) | Groundwater microbial communities from Crystal Geyser aquifers in Utah, USA - Crystal Geyser metaG 2015-01t | ecosystem: Environmental > Aquatic > Deep subsurface > Groundwater | place... | reverse complement strand
TTCACAGAGGTCTTAGCTTGCCAAAAAGAAGAATTTTAATCGCTCATTTTCTGAGCGAAAAACAAAAGTGATTTTTAACCAAAAACCAACGCAAAATGTCCCTTAACCCCAAATTAGAACCTATTGTTTCAATGAACCAAATACTTTTTTACAGACTTCTTACCAATCTATTAGTATTGATATATAATTCTTCTTGATGAGATCTTATAAACAGATAATTTTTATAGAAAATGATAAAAGAACTAAAACTTTGAATAAGTTTAGAGACTTAGTTGAGAATTATTTTCGTAGAACTGAGTATGATTATAATCGTGATCCAATATTGGATTCTGAGGGTGAAGAATTGAGGAAAGAAATTAATCATTTACTTAGCGATGTTGATTTTATTGTTAACGCTTCAGGAACAAGTACAGTTATTAGATATACACCTCCACCTGCAATAGGGGGCTATATTCAAGATGTTAACTTGCTTAGGAATATTTTCAATTTACATTTATATCAAATTACTCCAATTAATGTATTAGACATGATTGATGTTTCTCTTGGCGTTTATCAAGCGGATAGAAAAAATTCTATAATTAGAGCAATAAATCCTTTTTTTTGGTTATACAGAATTTATAAATGGATAGTTAAATTGCCATTTATGCTTTTAGCTGATGCTGGATTTAATTCTTCCAAAATTGAAGGATCTTTAGCTGGTAAGATATTTAAACTGCTTTATGAAATATTTTTGCTATTTGTAGCTGTCCTAACAGCGCTGCAAATACTTGGATACTTTGACTTAATTGTTAATATGAAAAATTTAATTGATAGTATATTTTAGTTCCCTATATAAATGTATCTGAATGTATCTAATTTTGAAGTTACTTGTTTTTTAAATATATAATCAGATTTTCTATGTGGAGAATATTTTTTATGATAATTTATTATTTGTTCCTCATGAGTGAAAGGAAATTCATCAACTCTTGGTAAACCATTATTCTCAATAAGTTTTATATCAGAAATTTGTTGGTTTGTCTTATTAATCCAAACATTATCTTCCGTTGTTATTTTAGTATAAATTTTTATTGCAGGATTTATTTTTAATATATCGAATAATTTTTGTATCATTACAATCTCAATTACAAGCTTCTTATCTTTTTTTAATATATCAAATAGGTTTTTTGTTTCAAAATAATATTCTCTTTTGTCATTTTGTCTTAATAACAAAGTATCCCAATCGTAAGAGTTAAGATCAAGTTCTTTGGTAATGTATTTTGCTAATTCAGATTTTCCTGAAGAAAGAAATCCATCAATACCAATGATGAATGAGTCAGCATTCTTAATTTTTCTCCTAAGTTCTTTTATTAGTTTTTCTTTTTCTGTATAGACTTTCATTTATTGACTCTATATTAATAGCAATTCATCTTATTTAGTAGAATTTATCAGTTCAGTTCTTTCATAAGAAATAATTATATCAGAGTAAATAAATTGATTAATTTTTTAATAGCTGTATCATATAGTAACTAGATAAGGAGAAATTTATATGAGCAATGGTGGATTTTTAAATGAAAAAGAAATTGTAGAAAATATTAATAATAAAAAATTTGACGACTTAAACCCAAATTTAAAAAACTTAATTAAATTCAGTTTTAGTCAGCACGATGGAATAATTAAGTGCAGTCAAGAAGGTGGACAAAACAAAAGTGATATTAAAATATCTATTGGAAAGGAATCACATACTTACTCAATTAAAATTGGTAGTGGGAATAGTATTCATCAAGAGCCATTAGAATCATTTATTAATTACCTAGATGAAAATTTTAGTATTAATGAAGAAACTAAGAATAACTTAAGGTTATTTATATGGGGTGATAAAACATTAGATGGTAGTGGAAAAGTTGGAGATAGGTTGTCAGCGAATCAATTTAAACGAGAATACCCAGAAACAATTGAAGACCTTTCAGTCTTTTTTGATTTATATAGAAAAGAACTTATTGAGAGATTCTTGATTAATGGAGATAAATCTTGTAGCTCTGCAGAATTTGTTTATTACGGAGATTACAAAAATGGCATATTTGCAAGAAGCATTGATTTATTAAACTATGTATCTTCATACAAATCAAAAGGAGCAATACCTATCGGAAAATTAACCTTTCAAGCTTGGAATAGAAATATCAATGGTGGAACTAAATCTGAGAAAAAAAGAGGTGTAATCCAATTAAAGTGGCCCACAATTTCACAAGATATAAAGGAAAGTTTTCATGAATAAAGGTACATTTGAAGGGACTGCTGAAGAAATATTATTTGTCAAAAATCTAAATAAGAAGAATGACTTAGTTATTTGGCAAAAATTAAATATATCACCTAACAATCATTGGGCAATAAGAGTAATAACCAGAAAATTTGGAAAGATAAATAATGAAAAAATCTTGCCAAAAGCAGATGTATTTATTGCAAAAGGAGATTTACCAAGTGAATACTTAATGAGCAATGATTATTTTTTAGATGAGAATGATTTGAAAAAATTTAATTTAGTTCCCCAAAAAGATTCTGGAATTTCAATTAAGAGAAAAGATTCAAAAAGGTTTCAAATAGTTAAAATGAGTCCAAAAACATTTCGGAAATTATTTAAAAGTAATGTCTTGGCAATTGGAGCATCAATATATTGCAACAGAGATGAGGAGCTCATTAAGAATAATGATGTTTTACATGGTTGGAAAGAAAAAGAAGACGATTTTGTAGATTATTATTGCAAGAAATTGCATGTTGATAAATTTTCCATGACATCAAAAGATAGTAAGGATATACTAAAAAAGATTAAAACTTTTTCAAACAATAAGATTAAAGAAATAGTTGAAGAAAATGACTTTATATCTAATTACATTTTTTTTGGAATAGGTAATTTTGATGAACCTTTTACTGCAAAATGGATATATAAAAATGCCAAGTTTGAAGAGAATGATAAAATGCCATTTATTGTTACTACTGGATCAGGTAGAAGCAAGGGTGTCTATACAATAGTTCTAAAACCACTTTAAGTTTTTAATTTGTCTATAATCTTTTGAGCTAATAAACTAATAACTGGCACACTAACGCTATTACCAATTTGTTTGTAGCTTTGTGCCTTGTTGTCTTCTATCTTAAAGTTATCGGGAAAACCTTGAATTTTAAGACATTCCTTTGTAGATAACTTTCTCATTTTTGGAACAATCACTGGCACATTATTGCCACCTGTACCCATCTTTGCTGTCAAAGTTGGAGAAATTCCATCAAACCTAAATGTGCATTTTGACTTTCTTATTTCATAAGCCAGTAATAACTTTTCATCTTTAATTTGATTATATTTTTTATGTTTTTTTAAATTATTTAATATATTAAATTGTGCTGTTTCAGATACTGTTAAATGTGGATCATCATCTAACAATATTGAATCTAATTGTGCTAATCCTGGTATTTCAACTGGAAATTCAAAATCAATATCTTGATCAAGGAAACCAATTATATATATTCTCTCTCTATTCTGTGGTAAACCATAGTTCTTAGAATTTAAAACTTTATAGAAAACGTTGTAACCTAAATTATTTGAAAACTTATCAATATTTTTCTTGTTATTTACTTTTTTTGCTAAGGTATTCAAAATAACTTGTAATGTTTTACCTTTATCATGGTTTAACAAACCTTTTACGTTTTCAAGAATAAATGCTTTTGGTTTTTTATTTCTTATTATCCTTTCAATATCAAAAAACAATGTTCCCCTAGTCTCTTGAAATCCTTTTCTTTTTCCAGCAATACTAAATGGTTGGCAAGGAAATCCAGCACACAATATATCAAAATTAGGAATTTCATCAGATTTGATTTTTGTTATATCACTAAGTGGATAGTCACCAAAGTTATCTTGATATGTTTTGCACGCATAAGAATCTATATCAGAACTAAAAACACATTTGGCACCAGTTTTATCAAATGCTAATCTAAAACCTCCAATTCCTGAAAATAAATCTATAAATAATAATTGTTTATTTTTCATTAATATTTTCTAAAAAGTGTTTAATACTTTCTACAGTGAATGCATTTCCAATCATTTTGTACCTTTGAGTGTTACTACAAGAATCAGTGTAATTATCTGGTATTTTTTGTAATCTCTCACATTCTAAAGGTGTTAGTTTTCTCAACCTATTATTATGAATAATTTTTGTAGTATCTGCTCTAGCTAATATTGTTGGAGACTTACTATCTATTGCGTAAACTCTTCTCTGTCTTTCATTGTCATTGATAATATCTTTTGGAACATCGAATATCTTAATTATTCCATCTTTGGTTGGACTTTTTGAGATATTATTATTTCTCAAAATAAACTCTTCTAAATCTGGTTTGTTAAAATAAAAATTTTCAGCAACCTTATCTTCAATTATATGTTTTAAAGTTTCCTTGCTGTTTTTAGTTGGAAGAGGTTTATAGTTAATATTTGTCCAGTAGTATCTAGGTCTTGATTGAGCAGAAAATAGTGCAGAGTTAACTTCAACAAAATTTGTGCCTATTATTTCACTCATAAGATCTCCCCATTTATTTTTTACATTTTCTAGTAAAAAGTATTTGGGTTTTAATTCTTTATATATTCTGACATATTCATAAAATAATCTAGATTTTTCTCCTTTTAGTCCTTTACCATTTTGAGCACCACTAAGATCCTGACAAGGGCTACCACCAATCAGTAAATCGATTTTAGGTAATGTCTTAGGATCAATCTTTTTTATATCTCCAAGTTGGATAATGTCTGGATAATGTCTTTGTGATACTGAAATAGCATATTTATCTATCTCTGAAGAATAGTATTTATCAACCTTAATATTTAGTTGATCTAGAGCTATTCTTGCACAAGAAATTCCATCAAATAAGCTTAGTACATTCATAATTTTTCTTTTTTGCTTTAATTTACTACTAAATCAGTTTATACAATATCATACTTACATTTATCTTACATACTAGATAGTAGTTAAAAAGTTTATATCCATCTTGAGAATACATGACTAAGAATAAATTAATTTAATTGTCTCAAATGATTGAGATACCCCAAAACCTAATTTTTATGTATAAAGTGTTGGTATATTTATTGAATGAATTAATTGACTAAATTGTGACACTCAATAAAATCAAGATTTATTTTACTTTTAACTTTATGATTTGAAATTTCATAACCATCAGAAAATGAATAAACATTCTTTAATTCACTATTTATTTTTTTATATCCAAATACTTCAGCTAAATTATTCTTCCAAATTCTAATAATAAAATATTCATAATCATTTTTGTTATTATGCACAATTTTAACTAAACTAAAATATCTATTTTCACTTATCAATTCTTTATTAATTTTTTTATTATTAATTCTATTAAAAATATCTTTATAAATGTTCTGCATATTAAAAAAGATATTATTTGGCTTATTAAGTAATGTACATACGTTAATTTTGTACTATATATACTATATCTATAGTTATAGATTTAATAATAGATATATTATTTAGTTTTAGTTATTTTTTAGATTTATTTTATAGAAATAGATTAGATATAAATTTAGCTTTAGTTTTAGATTTAGATTTAGTAAGAGGTATAAAATTAATTTTTTTGAATATAAATGCCTTTTGAAGGTCACGAGACCTTTTATTTTGATTCTTTATATCCCTTGATTAGTAACATATCAATTTTTGTATCTAATTTTCTTTTTGAATGATTCTATGAACTAAAAAATATCATTTCATTTCAATTGAGAGGTTTCATTTTATATGAACGAGAACGTGGGGAAATCGCGCGTGAAGATTTTTTGTAATTAAGTGATATAGCATTACGCTATTTGTTAAAAAAACATAATGGGGGGTATGAAGTAGCTTATTAGTTGGTGTTTAAATAGAACTTATGTTCATTTGGACAAATTATGTATACACTATTTATGAGTATATTGGTGTTAATTAAATACTAAAAAAATGTCTCTATATTGATTTTTTTGGAACACGATATATAAATGAGTTAAGTAAACAAAGATACGTGTATGAATGACTTAAAAAATATTGATAAATTTGAAATGGTTGGTGAGTTGTTATTGGATTTATCTAGCCAAGCTAATGAAGGTGATGTTGTTGAAATTAGAAGTGATGATGAGAGATTAAAAGGAATTGGCATTAGTGAAGTTGAAAATATCATTAAGGTCATTGGTGAAGAAAGCGGTTCTTTTGATGGTTATGAGAAATATGAAAGTGGCTATGACAATAACGTTGCGTTCACAAAATTATCATTAATGATTAATGCTTTAGATCTTAGAGATTACCTTATTGATTTATATGGTGTTAAGGAATCTAAATCAATACCAGAACTACAGCAAGAATATGAAGATAGTAAAGTAGATTATTGGATTGATTTTGATAAAAATGGTCAAATTTCTTTAAATGGACAATATAAGCTAGGAAAAATGCAGTATGGTAGCAATAGTTATGAAGTGTTCTCATATTTATTTGAACATAGTGGAAAGGAAATAACTAAAAACAAGATTGAAAAAGATAGAAAAATTACAATAACAAGAAGTATGGCTAACACTTTGGATGAGTTGAGATTTAGAGGTGAGCTCAAAAAACTATTCATTAAGTCTTCTAAAGGAAAAGTCTTGCTAAGAAAAAAAGTAACCGGAAAAGAATTAAAGCAGTTAAAAATAGATATAAATAAGCTTGAATCAGAAATAAAAGCGTTAAATTTTCTTTAGGTTAAAATTTACCGATCAAAACCGAAGTAGACTTAAAAAGCCTACTTATCAATATTTATTGAGATAATATTCCTATATTAATTATTAGTAAAGGAATATTTATGAAAATAAATGTTAATGAATTATTAAATTCAAATTCTAAAAATTTTGATTGGAAACATTTACCAATTAATCGATTTTATAAAGCAAAAATTATTGATTGCTTTTTTGATAATTCTTATTTTGGGGGTCAAATTTTCAAAGCTATTTTTGAAATTTTAGATGATGAATTTTTAGGTAGAAATATATCTTATTTTATAACGTATACAAATAAAAATGGATTCGTTTCGAGTGATTTTATAAATTTTATTGAATTATTTTTCGATTTAGAAAAAAATGACGAAATTGAAATAGAAAATTTAATAGGTAAAAAATGTGAAGTTTTTGTTGAAGATAATATTAATAATAAAAATTTTCAAAAAATTACTAAATTTAAAAATTTTTTAGAAGAATTGAAAGCTTAAATATGAAATTAAGCAAAAATACAATTTTAAGTTTTCAAAAATTATATGAAAAAAAATACAATAAAATAATTTCTATCGAAGAAAGTGAAAAAAAATCTATCGAATTATTACAATATATGAATTTATTTTATAAAAAAATACCAAAAAATAATACATAAATAATTATTTTAAAAATTTGTAGGCTCTTTTTAAAAAATAAGGGCCTACTTTTTTATCAACATGTTTACTTTATATACAGAACTAAATACTATATATTTAGGTATATAAGGCTAAATTATGAGTGAAGACAATAAAATTAAATACTTTGTTTACTTGAGGAAAAGTACAGAGTCAGAGGATCGCCAAATTGCTAGTATAAAATCACAAAAAAGAGATATTGATGAAGTTGTTGAAAAAGAAAAACTATCTATTGTCGATGTTTATGAAGAATCAGGATCTGCTCATAAAACTGGTAGACCAAAGTTTAATGAAATGTTGGGACGTATCCAAGATGGTGAAGCAAATGGAATTTTAGTTTGGCACTTAAATAGAATAGCTCGTAATCCACTGGATGGAGCTATGGTTGTTCATTGTTTTGATGAAGGTATTCTCAAAGAGATTAAAACTCCGTCTGGAGTTATAAAAAATAGTGCTCAAGACAAATATAATTTAACTGTTGAATTTGCAAGCAGTAAAAAATTTTCAGATGACCTAAGTGACGTTGTTAAGAGAGGTGTTAAAAATAAATTCTTTGAAAGAAGACAGTGGATTTGTTTGGCTAAACAAGGATATAGAAATGTCCGTGATGATATTACAAATGAGGCAAAAATAGTTATTGATGAAGAACGGTTTAATTTATTAAGATCGGCCGGTGAGTTGATTATTTCAGGTAAAAATACTGCCGGTGAGGCGTTTCATATTTTAAATAAAGAATGGGGGTATAGAACAAAACAAAGGAAAAGAATTGGTGGAAACGAGATGTCAAAGTCTAGTTTTTATAATTTTTTGTCTGATCCATATTATTACGGATTAATGACAGCTAATATAAATGGAAAGGAATCTGAAGTCATTGGATCTCATAAACCAATGTTTACAAAAGATGAGTGGGATACTATTCAGATTAGAATAGGCAAAAATACTAACAGAAATCGTTCAAAAAAAAATTTACCCTATCGTGGTGTTATTAAATGTGATGAGTGTAGTAGATCTGTTATCCCTGATGATAAATGGCAAATTATTTGTCCTGAATGTAAGACTAAATTTCATAAAGGTAAAAGAAGGAGGATTTGTCCAAATTGTAAGATAGCTATATCTGACATGAAGGATCCTACAATCTTACACTATGTTTATTATGGTTGTTCAAAAAGTAAAAGGAAACCTGATGGTAACAAATGTAGTCAAAAAAGTGTTGAATTACGAGATTTAGAAAAACAAATTCTTGAGTACCTTGAAAGAATTCAAATAGATGACGATTTTAAAGATTGGGCCATTGATCATTTAAATGAAGTTCATCAACAAGAATCAAGCCATCAAGAAACTATAATAACAAATTTGAATAAACAACTAGAAAATTGTAAAAGTAAACTGAATAATTTATTGCAATTAAAGATAAGTGCCGGAAATAAGGATGGTAGATTGCTATCTGATGATGAATATGAGGCTCAAAGAAAGTTTTTATTTCAAGAAAGAGATGATCTCATGGCTCAAATTGAAGCTAACAATGAAGATCAAGCTGATTACCTTGAGTTAACCAAGCAAACTTTCAATTTTGCTAGATATAGTAAGTACTGGTTTGAGAATGGATCTACCGAAGAAAAAACACAAATTTTACAGTCTCTTGGGTATAACCTAAGGCTCAGAGACAAGAAAATCCTCATAGACCAAACAAATCCATTTTTCTTTTTCTCAAGAATGAACGAAAAAATTGAAGAGCTTACAAAAAAGATAGAACCTAAGAAAAAGATTGGTATAAAGAAAAAACCTCTTCATTTAGAAGAGGTTAGTTCAATATGGTCGGAGAAACAGGACTCGAACCTGCGGCCTCACGCTCCCAAAGCGCGCGCTCTAGCCATCTGAGCTATTCTCCGATATGTTAAGTTTCTGTACTGGTGCCGCAGGCGGGACTCGAACCCGCATGATATTGCTATCACGAGATTTTAAGTCTCGCGTGTCTACCATTTCACCACCGCGGCGTGGAATGATAATTATACCATTCTTTTCTAAGCTAGAGGAAGTATAATACAAATATATTATGTATAAAGTCACAAAAAGAAATAGACTGACAGCACTGGGAGGTACTTTTGACCATTTCCATATTGGTCACCAGAGTTTCATCGATTATGCCTTTAAGTATGGGTATAGGTTAATCATTGGTGTGACGGATGATAAGTTCACTAGAACTAAGAAATATCCCCAATCTTTACAGCCATATAAAGTTAGAGCCAAAGCTGTTCATAATTATTGTAAGAAAAATAACATCCTTCATGAAATTGTTCCTCTTTCAGATCCGTACGGTCCAACTATAGATAGAGAAAATAGAAAGATTGACTCTATCTGTGTAACTGAGGAAACAATGCAAGGTGCTGAGAAGATAAACGAAATTAGACAAGCATATGGTATGCAAGAACTAGCAGTCTTCACAGCCCCACTGGTAAAAAATGACCTTTCAGAGCCATTACATGCTATTCAGATTAGATCTGGAAAGATAAACAGATATGGTCAGAGTTATCTAAAAATGTTTAGTGAAGATATAAAGATTAACAATGCTCAACGAAGTTTCCTCTCAAAACCACTAGGACCAATTGTTAAAGCGGCTACTCATAAAAAAAATACTATTGTAGCTGTAGTTGGAGATTATGCTTTAAATCAATTTATAGAGAAAAAATGGATCTATTCTGTTGGAGTGTTTGATAAATTAACAAAGAGAGAACCTTATGGAACTCTGCAATTAGATAATCTTAATGCTGATATTAATATTACCAATCCCGCTGGAATAATTAGTTTAGAATCAATTGAGAAAATTAGCCAATTAAACTATCTAGAACAAAAGCATATTCTTGTGGATGGTGAAGAAGACCTTTTGACAATCTCGTTAGTCATTTCAATGCCACTCAATAGTTTAATCTATTATGGTCAGCCAAACGAAGGTATGGTTTTATTAAAGGTAACTGAAGACCTCAAAGAAAAGATTTCTAAATTGTTACTTCAATAATTCAGGATGAATTAATTTAAGTTGTAACCAAGCAGACATGCTTGGAGCAGTATTTATTTTTCCATTAATAATCATTTGATCAATTTGTTGAGGAGTAAAAAAGACTACTTCAATATCTTCATTATCATCAAAGTTTTGTTTTGAATTTATCTCCCCGTTAAGAATGTAATAATTGTTGACTCTCTCTGAAGCTTTTGTAGGAAAAGTAATAGTTTCCCCAAAGAAATAAAATTCACTTGCATCAATTCCAGTCTCTTCTTTTAACTCATGATGTGCTGTATCTATAAAATCTCTATGATTATCCTCTCTTCTTCCTCCAGGGAACTCATAAGTTAACTCTCCCGCTCCTGGCTTATATTGATAACACATCGCAATAGTGCCATCCTTCATAAAGGGAATAATTAGTGATACGTCTGGGAGGGTTGTAACTGTAAAATCATCAACTATTTTCCCATCTGGAAGTTGATAGGTTCTTTCTTCCATGGGAAACCACTTCCCTACTGAGACATCTTTTTTACTGATTAATTTCCAAGGTTTAATTTTAGACATAGTAAGTAATATAACAAAAACAAGACTAGAACTAAACCCAAAACTCTGCTAATTTTAAATGATAAATATGCAACCACTTGCCGCCCAGCTACGTCCTAAAAATCTTGATGAGTTTATCGGCCAAGATCATCTCGTAGGAGATAATAAACCTTTGAGGAAAGTCATTGAAAATAAACAAATCTTTTCCATGATCTTCTGGGGACCACCCGGAGTGGGTAAGACTACTCTAGCCAAAATTATTGCAAGAGAGAATGGTCGCGACTTTTATGAGCTCTCTGCCGTATCAGCTGGAAAAAAAGATGTTAGAGAAATCATTCAACAAGCTGAAGCCAAACAACATGATCTGCTCTCCTCATATCAAGCTCCTATCTTATTTTTAGATGAAATTCACCGTTTTAACAAAGCCCAGCAAGATTATCTTCTACCATATGTTGAGACTGGAACACTGATTTTAATTGGCGCTACTACAGAGAATCCTAGCTTTGAAGTTATTTCTGCCCTACTTTCCAGGACAAGAGTCTTTGTTTTAAAGAAACTCTCAGAAGAAGAACTACTGGAGATAATAAAAAAGACCAAAGAAAAAATAGAAAAGAAAGCTAAAGACTGGTTAGTAAAGTATGCCAGTGGCGATGCTCGTAAACTCCTAACTATCTTAGACAACACTCTGCTCCTCTATGGTGATTTAAAACTAGAATCATTAAAAAACACTCTTCAATCCCAACACCTCAATTATGATAAAAAAGGTGAAGAACACTATGACACCATCAGTGCTTTTATTAAATCAATGAGAGCTAGTAACACTGATGGAGCACTTTATTATCTTGCCAGAATGGTTCACGGAGGAGAAGATCCTAAGTTTATTGCCCGTCGAATGGTTATCTTTGCCAGTGAGGATATTGGCTTAGCTCAACCAACTGCGCTGGTGGTTGCAAATGCTGTGTTTGAAGCAGTTACCAAAGTTGGTTACCCAGAAGCACAGATTAATCTAGCTCATGGGGTTGCATACTTAGCTAATTGTAAAAAGGATCGCAGTGCTTATGATGCTTATTTTCAAGCACTCAGAGATGTTGAAGCTATGGGTAACTTACCAATTCCCTTAGAACTGAGAAATGCCCCCACTAAACTGATGAAAGAACTTAACTATGGCAAGGGATATGAAATGTATCCGGATAAAAAGAAAAGTTTGTTGCCTGAGATATTAAAGGATAAAAAGTATTTAAAATAATTTATAGCTTTATATTTGTAAGCTTCCTGTAAAGTTATCTTTATATAACTACTTAGTGAAACTAGAACAAATTCTTTTACAATACTTTGGCTATCCTTCATTTCGTTCTAATCAAAAAGATATCATTCAATCTGTAGTAGATGGTAAAGATACTCTGGTAATCATGCCCACGGGAGGTGGCAAATCACTCTGCTACCAAATCCCTGGCTTGTATTTACCTGATACCACTATTGTTATATCCCCTCTTATTTCCCTAATGCAAGATCAAGTCCAAGCATTAGAAAAAAGAAATATTAAAGCCACATATATAAATTCATCTCTAAGTAAGGATGAACTAAAGAAAAGATTAGATAATCTTGATCAATATAAATTTATATATTTAGCTCCAGAACGGCTCCAAACTACTAGCTGGAAGAAAGCTAGTCAGAATTTAAAAATCAGTCTAATTGCCATTGATGAAGCTCATTGTATTAGTGAGTGGGGTCATGATTTCAGACCTCCATATCTACAAATCAGTGATTATATTAACAGCTTAAACACAAAACCGAAAGTGATTGCCTTAACTGCTACAGCTACTCTAAAAACTAAGGATGAGATTATTAACTCTTTAAATTTACAAAAACCTAATATTTTCCTCGGATCTTTTACCAGAACAAATCTTTCTTTAATTATCAAACACTATCCAACTATTTTTGAAAAAGAATTAAATTTATTTAAATTATTAATTAAACATCAGGGTCAATCAGGAATTATTTACACCCAAACAAGAGAACAAACTGAGTATATTGCAAATCTAGTAAATTTCTATTTCCCAAAATTTAACGCTCAAAGTTATCATGGTGGACTAGATAGTGATCAGAGAAAAAATATCCAAGAAAAATTTATAGAAGATAAAATAAAAGTCATCACAGCAACTAATGCGTTTGGGATGGGAGTAGATAAAGCCAATGTTAGATTTGTGATTCACTTTGGCACTCCCGGATCAATTGAAAACTATTATCAAGAAGTAGGTCGAGCTGGCCGAGATGGAGAAATATCATGGTGTTATCTTCTCCATCACCCTCATGATTTAGAAATAAATAAACAATTAATTAATAATGGGACTAAATTATCGAAAGCTAACAATAAACAAATATTAATCAAGAAAGAAAAACTAGAAAAAATAATTGACTTAATTACTAAAGATAACTGTTTAACTAAACAACTTGAAGAATATTTTGGTAGTAAAAATAATATTGATAATAGTATTTGTTCTTGTTCAAATTGTAAAAATATTGAAATTAGTTTTTCTGATCAAAAGATAAAAATAATTAAAAATCTGATTACATTTCGTCAAATAAAATCAAAGAAAGGTAAAGTTAATCCAAACAAAATCATGACCGATCAGATAATTGCATGGATAGCTCTATTAAATCCTAAACATAGTAAAGACTTCCTAAAAATCCCTGGAATAGGTCTGGGGTGGGTCGAAAGATGGTCCGATGATATAATACCCCATATATGACAATCCAAAATTTAGTTGACCAATACAAAAAAATCAGTAACTTCCTTAATGAAAAATGGCCTTTAAAAGACCATGATCAAAGAGTCTTTGCTAGAACAATGAAAATTGTAGAAGAGCTGGGCGAACTTTCTGATGAGATTTTAACCTCAATGAATTTACAAAGAGATACAAAAATTGAAAAATTTTCTAGACAGAATGTAGAAGACGAGTTTGCTGATGTCCTTGGTTCACTAATTTTACTTGGGATTGAAATGGATATGGATATTGAGAAAATTATCCAAAGAAAAATTGACTACACTAGAGACAGATTTGAAATGAAAGACTTAACTGAGAAATAAGTTAAGTTTATTTAAAATATTTTCTCAATTTATTATTTACAGGTCTAAATATTGATAAAGATCTCCATCACTAAAACCTTTTTTACGATAATATTCTTTTGTCCCAATTGCACTGATAACATTTAACTTCTTATAACCTAATTCTTTAGAGAACTGCTTCGCCTTATTTATTAGCTTTGTTCCTAAGCCAAGATGTTGAACTTCTCCCTTAGTTCTTTCTCCTATATTAGCAACATTACCATAGACATGAATTTCTCTAATCATGGCACTATCCACTAATTCTTCGATAAACTGCTTACTAGTAGGCAGGCTTAGTCTTAAAAAACCTAATATTTTCTCTTGACCATTTTTATGGACAATAAATTGTAAAAATTTCTCATTACTAACACTAGTTTTATAATCAGTAACTTTAAATTTAATCTCATCTTCGCTAAATTCTTCACCCCTGATCTCTCTAGCTCGGATATCTTTTGAGATTTCACCTAATTGTTTTAGCTTATCCTCTGCAATCTGTCTAAAGTTAGTTAGCTTATTTCCCACGACAATATCTGGAGATGGAATATCGCGAATAACACGAGTTAAACGGCAATACTCTGGTGTTTGACTAATTGATGAACTAATCACATGGAGAAGTTCTTCATATGAATATGGTTTCCAGAGGCCTTTATTGTAGTATTGCATTAAGTCGGCACTACCGATCAAACTGCATGGATATAATTTTAACTCGTCAGGCTTAAAGTCAGGATCCGAGAATAAATCTTTAAAATCGTTGATATCATTTTCAGGTGTTGAACCATAAAGATTGGCCATCATGTGAGCATGAATCTTAAAACCAGCTAGACGAAGTAAACTAAAAGCTCTTATGGTAGCCGCTACATTATGCCCACGCTTATTTTTCTTTAAGACGTCATCAGATAAACTCTGCACTCCAATTTGGGTTTTGGTACAGCCTAATCTTCTGACTCTGATCACTTCTTTCTCACTAATATGGTCTGGTCTGGTCTCAATCACTAAGCCAACAGATCTTGCTCCAGCTGTTTCATTAATCACTTGCTGTTTTTGTAATTCTTCCCAGCTTGCACTTTGAACCTTGTCTAAGCCAAGTTCTTTTTCTGGTTCTAAATAGTTCTCATCAATAACCTTATTATATGTTTGATTATCTTCACCTTTTATCTGTTTACTACCTAATTTCTTATCATTATCTTCAGGATTATCTGACAAAGTTAGTTTGTCTGATATCTGAGCATATCTATCTAAAATAATCTTTCGATCATCCTTAATTCCAAAATCATTAAGAGCTCTAAAACATTCTTTGATAAACCAAATTTGGTAAGGCTCTGGGTAATATGACCACGTCCCACCAAGGACAATTAACTCCACCTTATCTACTTTATGACCAATATTTTTCAAGGCCTGAATACGGTTATATACCTGTAGATATGGATCAAACCAGTTACGCTCTGCTCTCTGAGCTCCTGGCTCATCACTGAGATAACTCTTTGGCATTCTAATGTCAGAGGGACAGAAAATACATTTACCAGGACAAGGGAATGGTTTTGTGAGAACTGTAACAGGAGTAACTCCTGAGATAGTTCTGACAGGTTTCATCTTAATCTTGTTTACAAAACTTTCGTCATATTCTGGGATGCCATTTGTACCAGCTAACTGTTTGTAAGAAAATATTACTTCATCTTTAGAATATAAACGACCATCAGGTTTTGTAAATTTTTTAATTAATTTAGAATAAGTCTTCTTATCCCAATCTTCTTTAGACAACAGTAAATTAAGCAAATTAAGCATTTGCTCCTGATGATCAGCTAATTTAAATCCAAACAATTTCATGAGGCTCTATTTTACCAGATTATGGGATATATTAATATCTGGAGTTATAGATATAATAGTTTTTTTTATAGCATTTTTTTTAATTATAATGATATAATATTTTTTGCTCTACACCTTATTCACAGATGAGAAAGGCAAGACAAATGATCTATGGCCTAGAATGGGTCGCACAGAAGTTCTTTATAGCGTGTGAGTGGAATATGTTGGAGTTGATACTGCAACAAGAGCCATGTGATGTGCTACTGGATCATCCAGAAGCATATTTTGCTGGCGGACCACTCAAAGTACCGTCACAACCAATTCGTGACTATATTCAAGTCTCTATAGCTCCTATGACTGAAGTCGGAATAGACATCAGAAACATGGGAAACATAACAGACTGGACATGTCGAATTGATGGTGTGGTAAGTGATATACCGACTAACGTTGATGTGATCAATGTCGGAATTGAACCTGATCTGGTTGAGTTCATATACTCTGGAGAGGTTCACACTACTATAAAGTTCTTCATAGAAGAACTACCTACAGAGTAATAGCCAATGAGGGCACAACAAAACTCCGCCACCAAAACACCGGTGGCGGTTTTCATATCAAAACCTATTTGAGAGTAGAAACTGCTTCCTCAATTGTATTTAATTTAAAATCCAACATCTTAATTAACTTTGAAGAATCCAAGGCTGTATTTCTCTGGTATGGTCTAGAGATTGTTTTAAGATACTCATCGAGGTCCCCTTTATTAACTTCTCCACCTAAATTTAATTTCTCATTAATTAATTTTGCAAAATCATAATCAGACCATTTCTCACCACTGGTAGCATTAAATAATCCTTTAGTCTTAGTTCTAATCACCCAGTCAATAACCTTGGCAAAGTCATCAATAAAGGTAGGACCAAAGTAATGATTAGTGAACTGAGGGTAAAGTGTATCCTTTTTTAAACCATCAATAATTCGATGGGCAATATCTACTTTAGGGAATGGATCTGATCTAAAAGGTTGATCAATTCTTAAGATAGTCCAATCAATCTCTGAACCTTTGATAGCTTCTTCTGCCCATGCTTTGGTCTTGCCATACCATTCTATTGGATTGATCTGATCTTCTTCTGTATATAAGCCTTCCTTCTCACCATCAAAGACATATGCAGTAGAAATATGAATCAGATGCTTACCATATTCTTGACAAGCTTTTACTAAGTTCTTTGTTCCTTCTACATTGACTTGATATGCCAAACCTGTCTTGTCTCCACTTTGCTCCCAAGCAGCATTAACATTGGTAAAAGCAGCAAGATGTAAAATAGACTCTGCCTCTGATCTCTCAAATACTTTTCTAATTTGATCTAGATTAGTAATATCAACTGGATTATTTTTATCAGAGACATCCATTCTGTCGTATTGATATTGATCTGCAAAATCTGTAGCAAACTTTGAACCAACTAGACCATTTAAACCGGTAGCAATTAATGACTTTTTATCCATAGCAATCCATCTCTAATAATACTTTTTTACTATTTTGTGTAATTCTTCTTGAAAAACTCTTGACTCTGTTCTTTAAGAGGTCTCCACCAATCTTCATTGTCTTTATACCACTGAATAGTCCTCTCAAGTCCTTCTTCTAAGACTACGCTTGGCTCCCAACCTAATTCTTTGTTTAATCTTGTCCAATCAACTGCATAACGTCTGTCATGACCTTTGCGATCTTTAACAAACTCAATCATATCTTCTGACTTACCCATTAATTTTAAGATTAATTTAACGACATCTAAATTTGAGATATCCTCAGTTAGACCTCCGACTAAGTATGTCTCACCTTCTTTACCATCGGTTAAAACACGATCAATAGCACTACAATGATCTTGAACATATAACCAGTCACGAACATTAAGACCGTCACCATAAACTGGAACTTTCTTACCATCAATTATATTTGTAATTGCTAATGGAAAGAGTTTCTCTGGGAAGTGGTATTCACCATAATTATTAGAACAATTTGTCATGGTAAAAGGTAAACCATAAGTTTCGCCATAAGCACGCACCAAGTGATCTGAGCCAGCTTTAGCTGCTGAGTATGGGCTTCGTGGATCATAGTGAGTATTCTCATCAAACTTATTGCTTGAACCTAACTCTAAAGAGCCAAATACTTCATCAGTAGAGATATGATGAAATCTTTTAATCTTATGCTCTAGGGCAGCACCTAAGAGGACTTGAGTTCCCATTACATTTGTTTCCAGGAAAACATCAGGATCTAAAATAGACCTATCTACATGTGTTTCTGCTGCAAAATGCACCACCATGTCTACATCGGCCATTACTTTGTTAACCAGTTCCCTATCAGTAATGTTACCTTCAACAAAAACATAGTTTGGATGAGAGTCTACATCTTTAAGTGATGCTAAGTTTCCAGCATAAGTCAGAGCATCGAGATTAATTAATTTATCTTGGGGATATTTTTTTAACCAATAGTGAACGAAATTAGAGCCAATAAAACCAGCTCCACCAGTTACAAGTAAAGTTCTTTGAGACATATTATTTTTCTAATACTTAATTTTCTATTTCCTCATAGGAGAGATCTATAAGACGTTGAGTCTCATCTACACCTAATTGTTGTCTTACTCTAACGTATTTATCTTCTAACCTCAAGTATTTTTTATTTTCTCCTTCATACTTAGCCTGGTAATATCCAGCAGCTAACGCAAGGATAACTACCAAAGCTAAAAGTATTCTAATGAGATTTTTTTCTGATAAATATTCTTTCACTCTTAGCCTTTCAATTTATCCTGGATATATTGACGTAGCTGATCATTATCTAAAACGGCATAAACCCACTCACCATTATATTGCCATAAAGGTGGATGCCAAATTACTCCATTCTCATCATCTGGATAGATAGATATACTATGGCCTGTAAATACTAGATTATCTCTAGCTGGATAAAGTTTATTACCGATGGCAATTAGCTCTTCAATAGTAATGACTTGTGAGAAATTATCTTGATAGAAATTATAAAGTTCTCCCATAAGGGTTAAGTTTGTAATTGTATCTCTTTGTTTTAACTTACTGACCAAAGACTCAATCACAAGCTGTTGTCTAACTCCCCTAGCGATATCAGTCCCTTCATCATCACCACTCTTCCTTGAGCGAATATACTCTAGGGCTGTCTGACCACTCATTACTTGTTTACCTTGCTCAAACTCAATTGTTTTATATAGTTTTTCTGGATCTCGTTCAGTAGTAACATCAACATCAGTTCTGGGGAATTCTTCATCAACAAAAGCAACTGGGACATCGACTTCAATCCCACCTAGTAAATCAATTAACTGACTAACTTGGTCAAAAGATAAAACTAAGGTGTGATGAATATCTAAGCCTGATAGTTCTGAGATAACTTCTTTAGGGAACTGTTCTGGATTATCTGGATAGCGCTCCTGACCATAGAAATATAAAGCATTGATCCTAGTTTGATAGGCTTCATTCCACAGGTCTCTAGGGAAAGATAATGTATTAAATTGAGCTGAATCTAAGTTTAGACTGACTAGCATCATGGTGTCAGTCAAGGGTGGGATATCTCCACGATTCTCTAGGGAGTCTAGTCCTAAGACTAGAATATTTTTATAACCATCAGTTTGAGATATGTCTTTTTTTAAACCATTCCTAACGAGCTGATATGAATCATTAAGTGATAAACCAGAAACTTTATAGAAACTTCGATACTTAAAATATCCCCCTGTTAAAAAAGCTAATCCAGTAATAAAGAGCAGAATAAATAAGAAAAGTAGTGTATAAAGCTGGGCTTTTAGAAATAATTTTATATCCACAAACTCATTATAAACTATCTCAGCTGAATCCTAAGAATCAAACCTTAATATTTCTCAATTCAGGAAAAATCAGGAAGAGAAATTCTCTAGCAGCATGTCTATTCTTACCTTGATAAGGGATATCATGAATATCAAATCCTGGAGAGTCATTAATTTCGATAATAACGTAACTGTCCTTAGTCTGTTTCTTGGTAATATCATTACTCATAAAATCAATTCCGGCAAAAGCTAAACCTGGGATAGTGTTAATTGCTTGCAAAGCAATTTCTTTAACTGAAGGATGTGCAATGTCAGTATAGTCATAAGCATCTCCGCCTTGTGAGATGTTAGAAACTTTTCTTAAGTAAACTAGCTCATCTTTGGCAGGAACTGTCTCTAAGTTCATATCTCGTTCTGCTAGATATTTTTTTAGCTTCTTGTCCATAATTATTCTCAAGTGTGATTTATTGCTTTCCTTTGGACCTCTGATTTCTTCTGTGTTTTTTTCTTGGATTAATTTTTTTATAGTATCTTCACCGTTTCCAATAACATTAGCAGGGACTCTTTTTAAAATACCGATTACTTTATCTCTGGTACATAATACCCGATATTCTGTTCCATCAAACATTTCCTCAACGATGATGCCAGTTTTTTTCTTTTGTGAGTAAGCAAATGGCAGATCAACAGCTTCAAAATATTGATCAGGAGTCGTAATATTTAAGCTAATATTCTCCCCCCAAGTGCCATCGATTGGCTTAACTACGATTGGCTTTTGTAACTTATTAAACACTTCAGTCAAGTATTCGTTACTAAAATCTCTTCTTATTCTAAAACCTCTTGGGACACTAATTCCTGATTGTTGAAGCAAATTACTAGTGATTTTTTTATTCTTAGTTGCATAAACTGCTAATGCAGTGGTAGCGGTAGGTATCTGATGATAATATGACTTTTCTTGGCCTTTATAAGTTAATTTTACAATTTGTGTTCCAGGAATTATTTTCCAATCAACCCCAAACTTTTCCGCCTCTTTTATGATTAAATGAGAACTATTACTGACATTCTTACTTTTTTTTAATCCCTCAGGAGAAAAATATTTGTAAATGTATTTTGACAAAATGACCTTTCGCTAACTAATAATCTGATAATAACAATGACTAGACTAAACCTCTAATAACCTAATATTAGTAGGATAGCTTATGAGGAAATAATACCACCACCTAGACAAATCTTTTCAAGATCTGACTGAAGATAAAACACAGCAGCTTGACCTTCAGCAATCCCCTGTACAGGTTCAGCTAAATTAACAGACCAGCTGTCATTTTCAATATCACGAGTTAATGAACAACTAATCATTTTTCCAGTATGTCTGATTCTGACGTATAAATTCTCTGTAATTTTATCTTGAGCCATACTTGTATTAATCCAATGGAAATCTTTAACTTTAAGGCTTTCACCATATGTTTCTGCACCAAAACCTACTACTAGCTGATTTGTTTCTGGCAGTTTTTTAATCACATAAAAGGGAGGAATATTTTGTTTAGTAATAGTTTCACCATTATCTAGTTTAATGATCCTCTTTTTATTTATCTCAAAGCCATGTCTTTGACCAATAGTATAAAACCATAGTCCTTGATGATTACCAATCACTTCACCATTGGTGTTAATTACTTCACCTGGATTCTCACCTAGTCTATCTTTTAAGAACTGATGAACATTAATATCCCCAATAAAACAAATTCCCACAGAATCCTTCTTATCACTGACATGAATATTTCTTTTTTCAGCTTCAGCTCTGACATCTTTTTTAGCAATATCTGCTAAAGGAAAAATAGTGTGTTCTACTTGATCTTGATTAATTAAATATAAGAAATATGTTTGATCTTTATGCTCATCTTTTGGAACTTTCAATAATCCATCTTCTGACTTTGCATAATGACCAGTGGCCACGAAGTCAAAGCCATTTTCCATTGCCCAATCATAAAAGAGACCAAATTTGATTTCTTTATTACACATTACATCTGGATTTGGAGTTCTACCTGCTTCGTATTCATTAAAAAAATATTCAACAACTCTATCACGATAAGCATCCTTAAAATCAAGAACTTTAAATGGTAAGTCTAAGCTGAGAGCAACTTTAAGCGCATCTTTACGATCTTCTTCACTTCTACAGCCTGGTGCTCTCCAGCACTCTAAATAGACTCCAGTTACCTCAAAACCCTGCTCTTTGAGCAGATGTGCACACAGTGAGGAATCAACTCCTCCAGACATGCCTAGGGCAACTTTTTTCTTTTCCATAAGCGGTAATTATACCAAAAAAAGGCTTATAATATAGGGGCTATAAGTCGGTGCAATCTTCTAAACTATACTGACCATTTTTAGTCCGTAAAATTGAATAGGTAGTAGCTGGGACACCAATCGCTTCAGCTATGTCTCTGACAATAGCTCTCACGTAAGTTCTCTTACTAGCGGTAACTTCACATTTTGAAAGATAAAAAATCTGATCTTTACCAATCTTCTTATTTTCTGTAGCAATTTTTTTAAAGAATCTTTTCCAACCTAAAATGACTTCTTTTTGTCTAAATTCACCATTAACTTTGTTAACTCTATTAATGATATTTTCTTTTAAAGAAGTTCCATTAATCTTATCTAATGAGATAACCTTAGTTTCAAAAATTTCTACATCTCTAAAATGATCTTCCATTTCTTCTCCTCTTTTAGCAAAATCAAACGCTGACTCTCCCTTGACTCTTTTTGCTGAAAACTTTGGAAGTCTTTGGTTTATCTCACCGAGGAATTTATTTAAATATTTATCTAAATTTTCAATCTCTGTCAATTTTCTCTCTACACTTTCCAAATTATCTTCTGTGATTAAACCAAGTAAATCTAGAGAATCAGTACTAATTCCCCAGAGTATTTCAAACTGGTACGTCTTTTTGACATCAGATAATTCTTGTTTTTTAAAGCGATCATCACCAGTGAGGATAACCATAACACCCTCAGCCATTGGATCAAGAGTGCCAGTGTGAGTAGCTTTTTCTCCACGACTTTTACCAAAGTCTCTGGCTAGCATGTGGGAAGACACCCCTTGAGGTTGATAGATAATTTTAATCACAATAAATTCCTTGTTTTTATACTATAACTGATCAAGCATATTATCCTGGCCAATTTTTATCATTTCTTTTTTATATTTCTCTTTATTTGTTACATAGAAACTAGGTAATAGTGGCTCAAATTCTGAATTCATCTCTATAGCTTTTTCAACATCTTCCTTAGCTAATCTTCCAAAATATAAATGATCAATCTGAAAATCATTTTTAGATAAATATTGCCAAACATCTACCAAACCTTCAAAATAAACTAAATCCTTGGTGTATCCTCCAGGGTTCTTTGTGTCAGTCATACCACGTTTGGTTCGAAAGGTAGAAGTAAAACAACGATCAGGGTCTTTAATATATTTATTTATAAACTGATAAGTATCAACAAAACTACTTTCTTGTGCTTGTTTGATAGAAAGGTATCTTAAAGCTGACGTATAAGAAAGTTTATTTTTTAATGGAATTAGTGAATGAAGACTAGCCAAGCCTTCTTCTGTTTTAAGATGAGAACTGAAACCATATTTGTTTTTTTTCTTATACCAAGGCTGCTGTTCATAGTTAATTCTTCTCAATCCATGAGTCCCGATTTCATGATAGAGCATACCTAGTAAGTCCTGCTCTCTAAACTTAACAGGCAATCGCAACTTAATTGTTGTAGCGTTAATACTTGTTCTAGCAACAAATGAACTAGACCAAATAATACCAAATCTATTTTCTAAATCATGCATTTGCAAGAAAAGTTTAATTTTCTCTGTTACTTCTTCTCTTGTTAACTCTTTCCCACGTTCTTTCTCAAGATCAGATTCACTTTTCCCATCAAATGCCTGCTTAACTATTCTTTTTGCTAGCTTCAAATAGTGAGATGTCGGCACACCATAACTTAACAACTGATCTTCACTGACTTCATCTTCATAGATAAATTGTGGATTATAACTAGGATCAGCAAAAAATTTCTTTTTTTCTTCAAATAAATTAATAGGAGATAGCTTTGATAATATATTCATCGTTATTCGTCTATGTCCCCAACTAAGTACCCTTGTAAATCCTTACGACCTAGCTCAACATGATGCTTAGTTTTATTTAAAGTTTTAGTTACCACCATGGCAGTCTTTTGTTTTTTACTTTTTAGACTAAATTGTACTTCAACGACTGGGAGCTTTCCTTCTAAGCCTTCTTGTTGTCTCCAGAGCAAATCTTCAAGATCAACTAAACCTAGCTGATCAGCAAACTCTTCTGAAATTGCCGATCTAAATCTACCAGTATTAACTCTACCTTGCGTCGGATACCAACGCTTATCATCTCCATAGACTGACAGTTGAGGATCAGTTGAGATAATTTTCAATCCTTCTTCAATCTTAATTTTATCAACAAAACTTTCAGCAAAGAGGGCTTGAGCAATCTTGACTCCATGTTTTGCGTCTCGAACTTCTAGCCCCTCTACTCTATCTAAGCGTCTCTTCAACCCAGCTCGATTTGCTAATTGAATAGACAGCCCTGGGTACCCATTCAGCTCGACTATCATTGGTCCTTTTTCTGCATGAACAAAGATATCAGCCCCCATATATTTATATCCAGCCACATTAGCAGCTTGCACTGCAACTTCCAAGATTCTTTTCCAATTAGGAATCAAAATGCCATTGACCTTCTTTTTTGTACCAGGAAAATGAGTAATTTTTTCTGACTTTCCAGAAATAGCATATGTGGTCACCCCACTTGCCATATCTATCCCAGCACCAATTGCACCTTGATCTAAGTTAGCCTTCCCCATTGATTCTTTAGTCGGA
>Ga0100403_1001148_pt1 | contig 24576 bp, 21 predicted proteins | sample CryGeymet201501t_FD_83663 | JGI IMG/M metagenome (GOLD analysis project Ga0100403, IMG submission 83663) | Groundwater microbial communities from Crystal Geyser aquifers in Utah, USA - Crystal Geyser metaG 2015-01t | ecosystem: Environmental > Aquatic > Deep subsurface > Groundwater | place... | reverse complement strand
GCTGTACACTTGCTCCCGATTCAGATCTCCGGGAAGAATTTCTAAGCTTCTCGGATATTCTCCCTCATCTGCACCATTGGATGTCATGGAAAATTCCTTTGCGGTGGATTTACTGACCAACAAGTTCTTTGGCTGCCCCTTTTCAATCACTTCAACCACCTCGGGAGAAAGCCCCCCCGTGCTGTTGAACCTAGGAGCCAAACCCAACCCAAAGTTTTCTCGAAGACTCAACTGAGGACTTAAGACTTTCTCTCCTTTAAAGAATCTCCCCATAGGATTGCTCTCTTGCTTAAAACCCTTTGCAGAAAACCCTCCCCAAGAGAGGGTCCCGCAAATCTCAGCGACTGCCGACGGAGAGAGGTAAACTCGGTATTTGCCTGGCGGAATTTGGATTTGATCTCCCATGGCTCCAGTCAATTGATCGGCCGTCTCCTGTAAGCTTTCGGAAAGTCGCTCTTCACTCCAAGTTTCTCCAGAGAGAATGGCCTTTGAGGCGCGGTCCCCATGATAAAGAGAGTAGTCAAAGAAGTAGCTATATGTTGAAAACCAATGGCTTTGACCCAATGAATTTTGAACCGCACGAAACTGATAGCCACTGCACAACTGGCCGGCCAAATCTAAATCCTTTGCCAATTCTCCAATTTGCTGAACCATTTGCTCAGGCTCTACCACCGGCCCGGAATAAAGCCTTTCACTCTTCTCTAAAGAGTCCAGAGGAACAAAAAACGGATCCGAGGAGAGGCCTTCAAGCTGCTTCCTTAAGTCACTTAGAAAAGCTGTGGCCTCTTTTATGTCCATCACTATATCTGAAAAACCGACCTGCAAAACTCCTTTTGCCGTCTTCTCATCCGACTGAAGTTCAAATTTAAGATCGAACTGCTCCAACTCACTCCACTGTCTCACCTGGCTCTGATTCCACCGAACATAATCGGTCATCTCACCCTCAACTCCTAAGGATATCTTTTCGCCAACTTTTAGGGAAGCGAACACCTTCTCGCACAGCTGGTTAAAGTGTCTGCGAAGCTCCAATTGAGTTCTCTTCACTGTTACTTCCTCTATTCTTTTCTCTGTCCTCCCCATTTACCCACCTCCAAAAACTGAAATGTCCGAAAATAAACACATCGGAGAACCATGGCTGACTCGAATGACTTGATTGGGCTCCCCTTTCCCGCAAAAAGGAGTTCCAAACTGTCGATAGGTTTCTTTAGAGCCCACGGCTTTCAACTTCTTCCAAAACTCATTGGTCACACCGCGGTAGTTTGGATTCTTAAGAGTTTTTCCGATTTTTCCATTCTCAATGTTCTTTGCATACTCGCAACCAAACTGAAATTTATTTCTATAATCGTCAATGGACCAAGACCGATTGGAGGTCATCCAAACTCCCTTCTCCACTTGAGCAATCATTTCTGAAAAAGGAGTGTCTCCGGGCTCAAGGTTGATGTTTGCCATCCGGTCCATCGAGGGCCGGTTCCAACTGGAGGATCTTGAATTTGCCACCCCTTTGAGTTCAGATCGAGACTGGGACTCTAAGGATCCGAGGCCCCTTTCAAGCTTTCCCTTTCGAATCAAATAACTTTTTTCAGCGGCCACGCCCGAGTCATCGTATTGATAAGATGCTAATTGAGATGGATCGCTGAGGGGATCAAAGCTCACGTTCATGATTTCTGATCCGTATTGAAGCTGACCAAAATCTTCTGGCTTCACAAAACTCCATCCCGCATAGTTTCTTTCATCTCCTAGGATTCGATCCAACTCCAAAGGGTGTCCGATGCTTTCGTGAATCTGAAGCATCATCTGATCTGGAGAGAGAACCACATCCATACTCCCCGTGGGGCACTCCTCAGCACTGAGCAATTCAACAGCTTGCTCCCCAGCAAGACGAGCCTGATCCAACCAGTCTTTTTCAAAGAGAACTTCAGAGCCCCCTTGATAGGCATTGGCCATCCCACCATTGATCGATCGAATTTGGCTCTCCCCGTCTTTGTGGGCCACCGCTCGACCATCGAGAAGCATATAGGAAAACTTCTGCTGAATCTCTCTTCCCGAGGTTGAGAGTAGAACCTGATCCACTTCGCTCAACCACAATCCAACGGATCGACTCACCACAAGATCACTCGCCTTTAGCCCTTGAGAAAGGCCGATCCCGAAATCCTCAAGGTCTTTGAAGCTCAAATTTGAAAGCGGTGATTTGGTTTGAGTTTCAAACATCCCTTGATTGTCAGGACGCCACTCTTTAGGAAAGGAGTGAAGCCGATAGGCCGATCCCGCTTCGATCTTTCTCAAAGCAAAAGCCAAGGCCTCATCCAGTTTTTCAGCTGTGCACATGGGTCGTGCCACATAGACTAAAAAATCGTCTTTCAAGACCTCCATCATAAAGCCTTGATCTTTATAAAGACTCAATTCCTCACGCTTTTCATTACTAACTCGTGAGACTTTTCCACATTCATTATGGACCCTCAGACCAATCCAATCTGCTTTGCCCTTATTTTGGCCTAACCAATCTTTTGCCATCTTGATCATCAAAATCCCTTCAGTAAAAAAATTACGTGAGCTCAAAGAGTCAAATGTCCTCATTGGGGCACTCGACGGTCGAGACCACAAACTCTAAAAAAATTAGCTCACTTCTCCTTCAATTCATAGACAAGCCTTCGCCTCAAAACAAGCTCCGATTGATGCCGTTGAGACTCCCCAGAATCCAAAAAGAAGGTTTCTTGCCCCTATTCGCGCGAGCTTCCATTCTGTCCGTCTGGAATAAACTCTGATATTTTAAAATAGAAGCAAAGCTTGGCTCATTTCAGGCGGAATCTTGAGCAAAGAATCACTTACAGTAGCTCCTCTGGAAATGACCTGGTGTTTCTCAAAATAGATCCTGGCATCAAATCAAAAATCAGTTAAACTGCTGGTCTCTCATCAACCGCATCTCTCCAGGAGATCCATTTGAATTTTACAGCAGACCAAGCCAAAGCCTGGGAGCTCCTCAAAGGAGACGAAAACGTTTTTATCACTGGAGAAGCTGGGAGCGGAAAGAGCTACCTCGTCCGGCACTTTATTGAAAATTTCGGCGGAAGAAACTTTCCAGTCTTAGCCAGTACAGGTGCGGCAGCGGTTCTTGTGGAAGGCCGAACCTTTCATAGTTTTATGGGACTCGGAATTATGGAAGGCGGGGTCGAAGCCACCGTAGCAAGAGCTCTTAAAGATAAAAGACTCATCGCTCGTCTCAAAAAATCGATTGGCATCGTGATTGACGAAATTTCTATGTTGTCTGGCCCCACCCTCAATGCCGCTTACAAGATCTGTCAGCTGGCAAAGGAGAGCTCGGCTCCCTGGGGAGGACTACGAGTGATCGCAGTGGGTGATTTTGCTCAGCTCCCCCCCATCAATCGAAACCAAAATATACGAGAGTGGGCCTTCCTAGATCCGATTTGGGAGCTCTCAAACTTTCAAAGCATCGTTTTAAAACAAAATATGAGAAGTGGAGACCGAACATTTCTCTCCGTCCTCAATGACATTCGCGCCGGCGTGGTGAATGAGCGAGTTCAAAAATTTCTAGACAGCAAAATCTCTGATGGCGAATTTCAAGGAACCCACCTCTTCCCCCTTAGAGGCCAAGCTGAAAAATTCAATCAGGTTGAGCTGGCCAAAATTGATGGCGAGATCCATTCTTTTAAGACAATCTATGCAGGCAATTCAAAATCGATTGAGCAGTTGAAAAAGCACTCCCCTTTACCAGAAGAGCTTTTCTTAAAAATCGGCGCTCTCGTTATGCTCAAGCAAAATGACCCCAACCTTCGATGGGTGAACGGCAGCACGGGTTACGTGACCAAGATTTCAAAGACAAAGATCGATGTGAAGCTCTTAACCGGTCGCGAGATCGAAGTTGAGCCGGTGAGCTTTTCTCTCTTAAATGCTGAGGGGATTGCGATGGCCGCCGTCACCAATTTCCCGCTGTCTTTGGCTTACGCAGCAACCATCCATAAAGCTCAAGGAATGACTCTTGACGGACTCAAGGTGAACTTGAAATCCCTGTGGGAGCCAGGTCAAGCCTATGTGGCTCTCAGCCGAGTGACCGACCCAAATCAACTCTACATAGAGAGCTGGCAACCTCAATCGATCAAAGCCGATCCCATGGTGGAGAGATTTTACTCAAGCCTTTCATCTTAGATTTATAGCAATCTCAAAAAACATTCTTCTTTTCTCTTTCCCTTTTTGAGCTCGCAGGCTCCATGCCTTCACCCTCATTTTAGGCCTAAAGGCCTTAAAAGCGCGTCACGCTTGAGGGAGGAAGCTCAAAAAGGGAAAGAGAAAAGAAGAATGTTTTTTGGAATTGGTAAACCTTGGATTTAGATGCGAGAAGAGCCCAATATGAAAAAGAGCAGATGTTTTCACACCTGCTCTTCAAAGATCGAATTAAATTGAATAAAACGACTAGTGAATGACCTTTACGCTCACTGCACATGGACCTTTTTTACCTTGTCCAACTTCAAACTCCACTTTGTCTCCATCTTTAGGCTCGTCGCCTTGGATCTCAGACACGTGGAAAAATAGATCTTCGCCGTTCTCAGGAGTGATGAAACCAAAACCTTTACCGGAATTATAAAACTTTACTGTACCTTTGCTCACTATAACCTCTTACTTTTCTTTGTTAATTCCTTTTAAATACCTCAAAACCTCTCAAATGACCTACATTTTATTTTTTTTCTGCACTTTTTTAGCCCAAAGCCCTTTTCAACTCAGCGTTTGACCGAATCAAACCCCATCTCAAAAGGTCTCAAAGACCCTCTAGAAGGGGCCCCTTGCTCCTCCCACCAAACCTCGAGGGTTTTGACTCCTCTTGCCACCAATTTGCGCTTTGAGTCGAATAGAAGTCCCCTCAAGGCCTGTAAAATGAATGTTGGAAACCAGCTCACTTGATGAATCTCCACAAAACAGCCTAAGAATATTTTTGAGTTTATTATTCTCTCCCCCTAAATTAACAATCCTGTGATGAATCAAGCACTTAAGGATCTCTTGTGAAGCTCAATTCAAGCTCTTGCCGATATCATTAGGGCCAATCACGAACTGATGATACACTGAACCATCAGCACATATGAGCTTTGAACCTGCTGTTCAATCCCTCCTCTGCGTTACCTGGTCAACACTAAGGAGGTTTTATGAGCAACGCCATCAGTCCCATCGCAAAGCAAGATTCACTCACCCCATCCACAAGTTATCCCTTAAAGAACACGATTTACGTGAGCAATGTGGCCAGCCATGCGGAGCTCTCGGATCTTGAAGACCTCTTTGTTACAGTTGGTGACATAAAGACTCAATCCCTTGAAATCATTCCTGAGTCTGGACATGGGATGGAGTTTGGAGTTTTTGAGATGTTCACTGAGCAGCAAGCCAAAGATTGTGTTGAGAGGTTCAATGGCTCTGTGAATGAAGGCAAACAGCTCTCAGTGACGTCCTTTCGCCCTGTGCGAAGACCCTCTATTCATTTTGGAAAAAAGGGAGCAAAAAAGCGTGGCTCATGAAGACCGATGTCGAAATATGAATCATAGCCGTGCCAACGCCCCAGTTCGCTATTGCTCTGGATGCGGTGAGATCGTCAATAAGACCATCAAAGCCTCTTGCAATGAAACGAAACACGCTCAACTCAGAAAAGATCGAAATATGTACTGCAGCGCTTGTGGATTGAAGCTGCGCTAAGATCTTTCATTGAGTGTATGACTCGATCTTAAATGAGAAGACGCCCTCTCGCCTCATTGTTTCAATTTCTCATCGGGCTGCTTAGAATCTCAGCGAACAAGGATCCTTTTCATATTCCTTAAATCCAAAAATTGAGAAAAAAAATCCGCCACAACTCGGCTCAAAACTCCACCTAAAGAGAATCACGAACTTTGAAAACGAAGCCTTCAATGTGGGCATTTTTCTCTCTCAATCTTTAAAACACTTAGATTCGCCGCGCCTTCTCGCAACTCGCACCTCACCCTCTCATCGGATTTAGATTGAAAATTTTTCCTATGACTCTTTCGAAATATAGGACTATTCCACCATAATGTTAAAAATCATTGTTTCTCTTTTGATGATCCTGACGTCCTTATCAAGCTTTGCCTCTGAAGAGACTCCTTGTCCCGACCTGCTCCTCTCAGACCTCATTCCATCTGAAGAACGCCCCCTCACTATTCCTGATGTGGAGGTCTACCGCCGAAACAACAATATCGGTCAACAGCAGAAAGGCTCTATTGAATTTTCAAAATGGATGGACCTTCACGTTGAGAATCCAAGTTGGCAAAACACCCTCGGCATCACCCCTGACGGACGGGTCTTTCATGTGGTTCAGTCCAAGACAAAAAGGGTAGGGCGCCTCCTCAGCGGAACCCAAAACATCAAGGAGATCTACCTTTACAAACATCAAGTTTTAGTTGCGGTGGATTCTTCAAACAACGTGTTTCTCTTCTCACCAAGACAGTGGCTCACCTCGCCCCTCAAAACGTCAGTTAAACGAGGACTCCTTTTGTGGGGTGGATCTGCTGCCCTTGCAATGATCGGAGTTCATCTTGGCGAGCCTCTCACTATTGAACGACTCCCGGAAGTGATTGGATATGTCTCAGCAATGACGGCACTGACTTCCTTTTTTGCTATCGTTCAGCGATTTGACCGAATCAACACCTTCCCTAATGGACTTCAGAAAACAGATTGGACCAGTCAAAGACCAAAGGATCTGATAAAAAATCTTTCATCAAAAGACATAGAGGATCTGAAGGTCTATTTTTCAGAGGATCATTTCACCGCTCCAGACCTAGACCGGCTGGAACCTACGGGCCCTGAAAGCGCACAGGAAGACATTCGAAAATAGCAAAGAAAAAAAAGGGCGCTTTCGATAAAATTTAAAATAAGGGGCAGCCTAACTGCCCTTGATCCCTTTAAAAAGATCCGCCATAGATCCGAACTTTCCAGACGTCGAACTGTCCATTGATTTTTGATGGTCCCGCCACTGAACATCATCCTCATTTCCTGGCACAGAAAGTGACAAACGTCGTGCCGCCAAATCAATTTGATTCACTTTCACCAAAACCTTATCGCCTTTTCTTTTGGAATCGTAAGCAACATCATCGGTCGCGTCTCTCCAAGAGGACTTCGGCAAAAGCCCAGTGACACCAAGGCCTAAATTGATAAACAGTCCAAAAGACTCTTTATTTTCTACCGTTCCTTCGCAAACCTTCCCCATGGGAAAGTCATTTTCAAGAGTGGCCCAGGGATCGACCACGCTCCCACCTTGCTTCAAAGAGAAGCTCAACTTCAATCGACCCTCTGACTCTTCAGACCTCATCAACTTCACCTGAACGGTCTGATCCAGATGAACGACTTCTTGAGGGTGACCAATCCGACTCCAGCTCAGTTCACTGATGGGGATGAGCCCTTCGATTCCGTTATCTAGACGAATGAAGGCTCCATACTTTTCCAGCCGAAAAATCTGACCAGAGAAAATCTCTCCCACTTGATCGGTCTTTAAAAATTCTGACTCGACGGCCGCACGCTCCTCAGTGAGAAGCTTGCGACGAGAGACGACAAGATCTCTTCCCCTTTCAAACTTGGTGATCAGAAATTTATACTTTCGACCCACATAGTCTTCCGCCTGAGTCACACGCCAATCCATTTGTGAGATCGGGCAAAAGGCCTTCTGCTCTTGGATCTTGACTCGAAAGCCCCCTTTAACAGCTTCGAGAACTAGACCCTCGACAGCAAGCTCCATTTCAAATGCCTCTTCCAAACTGTCCGCATCCATGTCTCCGCCTCGGGCTCCAAAAGGCTTCACTAGAATTCCACTGTCATTGGATCTCACGACGACCACGTCTACGAAATCTCCAACCGCCGGTGGCTCTGAATTTGAGTTTTGAGCTAAGGGCATCATGGCGTCGGTGGGAGTGCCTGTAGAAATGAAGGCCTCCTGTCCGCTCACAGCTAAAACCTCTCCACGGAATCGATCTCCCGGAACCAAACCCTGAGTCGGCGCTGAGGAGGCATTCAGTAGCACCTCGAATTCACTTTGAGATTCAATCTGGTCATCGTCTCCGAAAAGGTCGACTGCTTTCTTCTTGGCCATGGAACTTTCCTTATGTCTTAGAATTTAGCTTCACTGAAGCCTAGAGAGATTCACTCCTCTTCAGGTTGGAGTCAAGATCACGCTGTCTATTTTAAGTCCAAAAACAGCGATCTTTGATCCGAGAAAGAATCACTTAGAGGGGATCGAATAAGTTCTCTTCTAAACTATGGATAAAGAGCTTGGACAGCTTTCTTATCGTAGCTCGTCAGATGGAGCCGACTCCCTTTCTCATAGGACATGACGGATGCCGTCCCATCAAACTGATGGTGGAGTCCGAGGAAGTGGCCAATCTCGTGAATAAAAGTGGAGATCATCATCTCTTTTACTTTGGGATTGGAAGATAAAACTCCCGGCTTAAACACATCTACCCCTTGCTTACTAAGCCCTTCATCCCATTCAGAAAGAAGAATAAAAATGTCACTATCAATAATTTCCCCACGACGCAGATCGTAGCTATTCGAAGCTCTACCTAGAACCCCATAATCTCCCAAGACTTCAATCCAATCTCTAATAAAATAAAAGCCATGGAAATTCAAATCGGAAAAGGGTGGGCACTTCTTATAAATTTTTTCAGAAAGATCCAGACGATTTTTTAAAACAGCCGCCCAGGGAGCAACTCCTTGAGAAACGGACCGCGAAAGCTCTGGGTTTGAAATAAACTCACACGTGCTCAACTCCACGCTATGATCTTGGCTCCATCCGGTTCGCAAGCCCGGACCCAACATGTACTTGTAAGCCTTATCGAGGAAAGTGAGATTAAGACTCAAGTCCTCTCGCTTTTGAATTTCATAAGCGACGACAAATCGCTTACCACCTGAATTTCCGGAGAAGAGAACACTTACAGCTGTCTCATCTTTCTTTACACTGATGTGCAACAGACGAATATTCGATCCCGTTTTGTCCGCCTTCGACACGTCTTCGAGATACTTCTTATTGAATGAAAATCCACCTGATTCTGATTTCACAAATTTTACCAAGGTAAGATCAAGCCCACCGCCAATGGATTCAAAGCTCGCTTCATTGGATCCCAAGACAACTTTTGCAGTCTGCTTTTCTGTCATTTCCTTGAGAGCGTTCAAATAATCGTCTTGTGATTCAAGAGGTGTTTGCTGCTTCACGCGGCTTTCAACAGTCTCGGACTCTTTTTCTATTGGAGCGAGTTCAGCTTCGACAAATCCTCTCACAAAGACAAAATACTTCATTGAAGTATCGAAAAAATCCTTAGGGATCTCTTCTTCTCCAAGGTTCATTACGGTGTCTTTAACAAAAACGTTGGGGTCTCCATTGACTTCAATTACGGAATTGGGAGGCGGATCGTCGGAGCTAGAGCTACAGCCCATCAATGAAACAAGTACACAACACAGTGACAAAATAGGGCTCAGTTTCATTCTACTCAACTCCTAGAAAAAGGTCATTCGACCTTAAATTGAAAGGATCATTCTCTGCGACCTTTTAAGGGCAAATTTTGCGCCAATCAAGAGAAACGCTTTAAGACTCAAAAGGTCCCCCTCGAAAGCTCCTGATCGACCGAGAACGATTCAGGTCAATTTTGGGCGGAGGGCTTTTGCCCCTTGAACTAATTTTAAGATCTCTTGATCTCGCTCCGTAATAAAGTTGATCACCAGGCCCTCACGACCAGCCCTGGCGGTCCTTCCTACACGGTGGAGGTAGTTTTCCAAATGGGACGGCATATTGTAGTTGATCACTCGACCTACGTGTTCCACATCAAGTCCCCGAGAGGCCAGGTCCGTCGAAATCAGATACTGAACTTTACCTTCCCGGAAATCATTTAAGTTCCGACGCCGGATCACTTTGTCCATTTCACCTCTATAGATCACGCAAGGTAGATGAGCCTTCTCCATTTGCTTCGCCAAATTGTCACACTGCTCTCTGGTGTTGGTGAAAATGACGGTGCCACCAGAAGTCTTTTTTGAGAGGAGGCTCTCAAGAAGAGCAAAGCGTTTCCCATTCACCACCGTCATATTTTCGGTCTTCAGTTGAGAAACCACGCGGTGACTGCCCTTCGTTTTAAAGACCTCGACCTCACTCACAATCGAAGCGATCAGCTTTTCTACCTCTTTAGAAAGAGTCGCTGAAAAAAGTCCGATCTGACAGCCGTCCTGACAGGCTTGAACGATGTGTTTTGCGTCCTCTAAAAATCCGGGATCAAGCATTTGATCTGCTTCATCAAAAACTAAAAAATCCACCTCGCTCAAATCCACTTTGAACTGCTCCAGAAGAAGCATCAGCCTTCCGGGTGTGCTCACCAAAACTTCAAACTCTTGACTGACGTTCTCTTTAGAGACTTGAATCGAGGTTCCCCCAAGGGCGCCCCTTACGCGGAGGCGCGTCTCATGGGTGAAGATCTTGAAGACCTTGGCGACTTGCTCTCCAAGTTCTCTCGTTGGAACCACAACCAGCGCCTTCGGACGACCTGGGCCTCTCCGCTCTTTTTTCTCGAGATCAAAAACCTTCACCTTATGGAGAAGGGGAAGGGCGTAGCTTAATGTTTTCCCACTGCCGGTCTCGGCCACTCCCACGAAAGATTGATCACCGAGGAGCACTGGGATCGCTTTTTTTTGAATCTCCGTGGGCTTTTTAAGACCCTTTTCTGAAAGTGTCTTTTTGAGTGAATCTAAAAGAGAGAATTGAGAGAAAGAGTCTGACATGTTTAATTTTGTCCTTTAGTCGATGAAAGCCTACACGGCTCTCAGGGATGGTTTTCCGCGCGAGTCCCTCTTATATTCGAATGTTCGTAGGAAGATCAATGAGTCCATTCATATCTCGAAGAATGTTGAGTTTGGAGTTTGAAAATAATTCTTGGCAGGGCTGTAAATTGGCACCCTGAACACCCTCATCCATCTGACACTTTCATTCCTGCCTGGACAACGCCAACATCAAACTTTCACTTCAAATAGAATGAACAAGACACCTTCTTAAAGAATCGATCGGCTTCAACCTCATACCTCTTGCCATCAGAAAGTCTCGGAACAATGACAGCCCCTAGGGCCGCTCCTAAGGCAGATCCCCCAACGAGGCCTACAATTGAGCCAAAGGCCACCTTAAACAGATCTCCGATTCCATAAAAAACGGACGAAATGTAATCTGAATTCCCTGAGGCTTCAAAATTGAAGTACATAAAGACCATAGCCCCAATCAAACCAGAGATGGCACCAGCACCTGCAAAGCCAGTCCCCAATTCCAATTGTTTGCTCTCCGCGGACTTAAAGACGGCCTCTCTCAAATGGACCAATTTTTCGGCCAATTCAAATTCATTCGAAAACTGAGCGCTCATCACCCGTTCCACAGAGTCACTCAGTCTCGTGTAGAACTCCTCAGGTGTTTTGACGTCCGTAAGGGCCGAGGCCAACTCGTCTGCAGAAGCCTTGCCCGCAACGTATTGGTTCGTGAGGCTCAAATAGGACTCCTCTGAATGCGCTGACAATGAAAAAATGGAGAATGCCAAAATGATGGATAAATATCGTGACATGAAAAATCCTTTCAATGAACAAAGTCTAGGCTAATCGCGACTTCCGTTTTGCAAGTGCCGCGCCAGATTTGATCTCATCAAAAAACTCTTTGAATAAAGGATTGGTGACTAGTGAGGCCCGCCCATCACCGCTCGAACCTCATCAGAGAAGCTCTTGTTTGCCCTAGCGAAATCCATCGAGGGCTTAGCAAAGCCATTCTTTTTGAAGTCTGCCACCATCGCCCGAAAGACTTTTTTTAGAAGGTCCTTCGGAGAATGGCCTTGGGCAAGTAGACTCTGGGCTTCTTCCCAAATCAAATTCCGAGAAGGCGAAAGGTGGAGGTGAGGGATCGGGGCTGGCTCAAAGTTAATCAATGCCATTGGACTCCATTCCGCTGCAACGATTTCAGAGACAAAACTTCGCCCTTTGACCTCTTTAGGCGCACTGAGTTGTTTTGAAATCGCATTAGGATCGTTCATAAAAAGACAAACAAAGAGATCGGCAAAGAGCTCGTCATAGGCTCTCATCTTCATGAACCCATTTGCTGCATACTTTTTTTCTTCTTCACTAGCGAGAAGAATCTGATTGGACATTTCTTTCAGCTTTTCTGGAGAAGCATTGATATTGCTTCCAAACTCTTTAAGCAATTTCTTCGTTCTCTCGCTCGCAAGGATGTATCGATCATATTCTAAAACCATTTCTTCAAAATCTTCTGACTCCGTTAGGGTCAATTTTCGAAAGTAGGAATGCCCAATTTCGTGCACGAAAAGGGCCTTCCCTTGTTCCCAATGGCCAAACAACGAAGAATTCAACGCCACCTCAGAACTTTTAAGATGGCCCCCTTCTTCTGTTAGATCTGAATCTTCGATGGAGAGATGGGTTCCTGTCAGAAAGTGGAGGTCGCCTAGCCAGGATTTCAATTCCTCGAGGGTGCCAAGAACCATCTCCAATTGAGGCCCTTCGAGGCGTTCATCTACCACGATAGACCCCGACAGATTTGAGCTACACTCACTTCCATTTTGCAAATTTGGGAGAGCTAAAGAGATAGAACTGAGAAAAAAAGACAGGGAAATAAAAATGGATCTCATATTGAGTCCTCCTCGAAAAGAGAATGAGCAATGTTCGTACCACAGAGTCATTGAGGCAGCGACCATTTTGGCTCCCCCCAAAGGGATATTATGTGACCAAGTGGGGAATCGCACAGATCCAGTCCCAATCAAGGACTCCTGCTCTCTCGCGCTTTCCAGGCCATTTGAGCGAAATTTTCCGGCCAGAGCCCACAAAATACTTACAAAAAAGGAGCCGTTGCCTATTTGACGACGTCTTAAAAGTCGGCTTAAGCTAATTTCGTTACATCTAAAGGGGGACATCATGAAGGTTTTAAAATGGAGCACACTTCTACTTGCATCGACACTTCTCTCAGCCTGTGTCAGCAAAGGGACTCATAAAAAAACTCTTGAGGAGTTGCAAGCGGCGAACGAGGCCAATCAAAAGAAAGAAGAATCTATCAATCAGCTTGAAGAAAAGCTTTTGAACACCACAAAAGACAAAGGGAAATTAAAGGCCTCTTTAGACGAGATGAAGCAGGCCATGGATGAGATGCGAGCGCGACAACTTGAGCAGAAGCAAAGATTGGCAGAGTTTCGCTTGCTTACGGATCGATTCAAGTCGCTCACCGATGCGGGAGCTCTTTCTATTGAAATCAAGGATGGGAAGATGACTGTTAGCTTGGGCTCTGACGTTCTCTTCCCCTCAGGATCGGCTCAGCTTTCGAACGACGGTAAAGAAACCATCAAACAGGTCGCCGAAAAGCTCGCTACAATCAGTGACAAGCGCTACCAGGTTGAAGGCCACACAGACAACGTCCCCATTGCGACGGCCGTCTTTCCTTCAAACTGGGAGCTCGCCTCTGCCCGCGCTCTCAATGTAACCAAAGCAATGATCGAATCTGGACTGCCCGCCAGTCGAGTGAGTGCCGCCAGCTACGGAGACACACAGCCCGTTGCAAGCAACGAGACCAAGGAGGGAAAGGCCTCCAATCGGCGAATTGCCATTGTGGTGGTCCCTGACCTGTCTTCTTTACCTGGGTACGATGAGCTCAATCAGCTCTCTACAAAGAACTAGCCAGATTTAAAGTCGAAATGTTTCTTTAATTTGCAGGAGAATCTAAAAGAACAGGGTTTAGATTCTCCTTTCAAAATTCAGATGAGCTTTTCTTTTCTAGAAAATATCGCTACTCACAGAACTTATAGAGCCTGGAATGGCTCTGAGAAGTCCATGTCACTCATTTTAACTGAAAGTCGGTCTTCAATCTGAGTTCTGTTTCAGCTGTTCTTTAAATTGCTTAGCCGCCATCGCGTAACCGCCATTTCCACCATCGATAAAATGGATGTGCTTTCCCTTCTCCATGCTAGGAACAAAGCAAGTCATTAGACAATCTGATGAGGTGTGAAGTCCATAATTCAAACTTCCCTTCAATCTTTCGCCCTCTAAGTGGGATTTTAGGCTCTCATACTGCTCTTGACTGCAATCTAAAATCATTCTCAACATGTCATCGAATTTTCTGAAATCTGAGTGAAGAGACAGGTCTCTTAGGTAGTCCTCTCGCAGATTTTTGAAAGCCGACACCTTGACTTTAAAAATTAAAAAAGAAAGGAAAATGCTAATGATTCTCTTAAAAAACTTCTTATTGATCAGATTCAAAAAGAATCGTCCCTCATAAGAGAGATTTGATCTTGTGGAAAGGTAGCTCAAACCCTCATTGTTCACCGGATTCATTGCCTTCAGATCACAATCACAAATCTTCTCAATCTGTTGCAGGAGGTCTTTGTAGATCCGTTCCGGGTGATCCCCTCGAGCCATCACAAGCAAAGACAAGATCAATCCATTTTTATTTTTTACTGGATTCCAACGACAAGACAATCCATCCAGTCTCGGATTGTTTGTTAGCTGAGTCTGGATTTCGTAAGGACTCCCTTTCGCCTTAATTAACTTTTCAGCGACAACAAGCCCGCCTCCGTTGAACTTTGCCAAGTGCTGTCCCGGGTTCAATTCAAACTTGGCCACTCGAACAAGGCCACCTTTCAAACTCAAATCCTTGACCTGAATCATCCCCACTCTCAATCCCAGATGAAACTTCTCTTTTGCAACCGCCTTCAGTGCGGCCAATTCGGATTGAATCTCTTGAAGCTTGTAGTCTGGAATCAAAAAAGTGGCTCCATCGCCCCCAAAGACAAACGGAAACTCAACTTCACCTAAGGTGTTGATCACAGAGGCTATGGCCGCAGCACCAAGAGTGTTCACATCTTTATAGCGCCCCTCATCGATGGCCTTTGTCGAGCCCTCCACATCGGTGACAATAACCCACCATTCCGGTGGAGCCTTATAATAGCTAGAGTCGTCAGCAATCTGGTTAAAGTCTTTGAATGCTGGAAGATCTTTATAAAATGAGAGAGCTTTATCCACACAGAAAGAATACCTTCGCTCCCGAAGGAAGCAAGGCTTGAATTCGAACCAGTTCACCTGGGCTCGGACCTACACAAGAGGAAACACTCGCAGACATTCCACTCGCTTGCAGATGATCAGCCCCAAGGCCAGCCAAATCCACCTGCCATTCCGTATCCAACGGTCATTTACTGATGACGAACTTCAATAAGTAAATTAGGTTAGAGCAATGTCTATAAGTTCAGAAAAAGACCTGGAGGGACTTCGAAAAGTCGGCCGCGTTGTCGCTCGATGCCTGAGGCATATGCAGGCCCAGCTGGAGCCCGGAATCACAACTGGAGAGCTAGATCAAATTGGCGGACAATTTCTTGAGTATCATGGCGCAAGATCAGCTCCAAAACTCACTTATAATTTCCCTGGATTCACCTGCATCAGTGTCAATGAGGAGGCGGCTCATGGAGTCCCAGGTTCGAGGTCACTGAGCGCTGGTGATCTCGTAAACATTGACGTTTCGGCGGAGATCGACGGCTACTTTGCAGACACCGGTGGCTCGACCATCTTGCCGCCAAAATCTAGACTTCACCTAAGACTATGTGCTACGGCTCAACAAGCCCTCGAAAGAGCTATGTTTGAGGCGAGAGATGGAGCTAAGTTGAATCAAATCGGTCTTGCTATCGAAAATGAGGCCAAGAGAAGTGGACTCACTGTGATTCAGAACCTTGGTAGTCACGGCGTTGGGAGAGCTCTCCACGAAGAGCCCGGATTCATTGCGGGATACTATAATAAGAATGACAATCGGACACTTAAAGCGAAACAAGTGATTACAATTGAACCCTTTATCTCTTCTGGGGCCAATGAGGTTTTTGACAAAGGTGATGGCTGGACACTTGTTACCAATCACGGGGCTTTCACAGCTCAGTACGAGCACACGATCGTCATTACAAAGGGCAAGCCCCTCATCATGACCTTACCCTTTTAAACTCCAACTTATGATAGAATTTTTTTTTAAATCTGCCAAAGATCTTTCAAAAGCCAAAAACAATATGGATCATGCATTTGTTAATCTAAATCCTTCTCTTCTTTGGATCTCACCCTGCCTTCGGTGAGATTCGGATCCCGTTCAGCATCGGGCTCAGCGTCGTAGCCCTCATAACCATATCTGTCTTTGTCATAAGTGCCAGGGGAGAACCCACCGTGGCGAAATCTGAAATACTCTTCGCTATTCAATTTTTCCTCTCGGGATTTTGGATGCTTCACTTGAATCTCCTTCACACTGACGTTTAAGTTTGACTCTCACAGACTAGCATGTCCTAAGCGCCCTGTTGTGAAGCAGATATGCACTAAATGAGAAGAAAAATTAAAGATCTCATTTTCTACTATGAGGCAGAAGCGGAGGTTCTCTCACCTCTAGACAAAATTCGGAGCCGCCCGTCTCTTTTGTTGAATTTTCTAAACCTAGATGAGGAATTGAAAGGGACTCGACCAAAGGTAAGGGAGTAGAGATAGGAAGAGCTTGTTTTTTGGTCGGTGAACTCTCTGCACAGAGACCCTCCCTATCAATGGTGAGACTTTCGAACCGCGCCTCTCATATTTTGACTTATAGTTTTTATTTCTTGTGATTTCAGCTATGATTTTCGAATGAATAAGACCTTTGATCAAGTTGTTCAATCCGCCTCAGAAGTGGTTTTAGACAAGGGCCCCGAGCTCAAATCTGCCTTGACTTGCATTTTGGCAGGAGGGCACTTGCTTATTGAAGATGTTCCAGGCGTTGGAAAAACCACCCTCGTTCAAACTTTGGGCAAACTTTTAGGACTGGAAACTCGGCGCATCCAATTCACTGTGGATTTGTTGCCCGCAGATATTCTAGGTTCACAAATTTTTCATCCGGAACAAAGGTCTTTTGAGTTTCACAAAGGCCCCATTTTTTCTGAGCTGGTCATGACGGATGAACTCAATCGAGCCAGTCCTAGGACTCAAAGTGCGCTATTGCAGGCCATGGAAGAGGGGCAAGTTTCGATAGATGGACAAACCTGGACCCTGCCAGAACCGTTTCATGTCATTGCCACTCAGAACCCTCATCAGCAAATGGGAACGTTTCCTTTGCCGGAGAGCCAGCTCGATCGCTTTCTCATGAGTCTGGAGCTTTCCTATGCGTCCACCTCTACAGAAATTCATCTCTTCCAGAATCTGGATCCCAGAACAAAGATGAAAGAATTAAAGCCTCTTCTTTCCGCCGAAGAGATTTTGAAAGTTCAAGGCGAGGTCATGAAGTGCCGAGTCTCAGAGAAAGTAGCTCAATACGTTGGAGTTTTACTGGAAAACTCCCGCCGCCCGGAGTTCCCTGGAATGAGTCTTTCCACAAGAGCTGGATTGGCCTTAATAAGAGCCAGCAAAGCCTGGGCCTACCTTGATCAACGAGATCACTTAAGACCAGAGGACATTCAAGCGGTCTTAAAGTCCGTTTTGAGTCATCGCTTAGGTGGAAACCATGGCTTGAGAAAAGGAGCCGAGTGGAGCGCTCTTCTTCAAAGCGAAAGCCATGTCCCGATCTAGTCGCACTTACATTATGCCGACTCGCTTTGGCTATGTTTTCGGAGCGATGTCTTTCATTCTACTCCTTATGGCGATTGGCTATTCAAACAATGTGATTTACTTCTATGTCTTTGCATTGATCGGCGTGGCGATGGTGAGCATGTTTGTCACAAATCAGAATGTGGCGCGATGTGAGATCAAGGCCGTGCAACTTCCAAAACTTTACGCCAACGAACTGATCACAGCCTCCCTCTCAATTAAAAATCTTGGCCAGAGCGACTCCCATTTCATTGAACTTTCTTTTCGGGGAGAAAAAAAAGAAGTCTCCAATCTAAATAAGATCAAGGCCAAAACCGAAAGGATTGCCCCGGTCCCTTTCCGCCCCCCTCAACGCGGATGGAACAGCCTTCCAAAGCTAGAGTTGAGTAGCCCCTTCCCCTTTGGCTTGCTCAGAGCCTGGAAATTAAAATTATTCAACGAAGAAATTCTTGTCTACCCAGAGAGGAAGGGAGTCCTCGAGTTCCCTAGCGCCTCATCGCTGAACGATCCAACTGAAAAATTTGGCTTATTTCGGGATCACCGACCCTACCAATCCACAGACTCGCCGAAGCACATCGACTGGAAAGCCAGCTCGAAAGGAACCGACCCCTACCAAAAACTTCTGGTTAAGAACTTTGAAGGCTCAGAGAAGCCTGCATTGATGTTTGATTGGGAGCAAACGCGCGATTCCGGCAAATTCGAAGATCGCCTCAGTCAACTCAGTCTATGGATCTCAAAAGCTGATGAAATGGGCTACGAGTACTCTTTGAGCGTAGCAGGCTTTCATACCGACTCCAGTTCGGGCTCCAAACATTTTGAAAAATGCATGAAACACCTGTCTCTCCTAAGAGAGGAGGATTTCATTTGAAGCTCAAGTTTTTTGAACAACCTGTTCTTGTCTTTTCTGTCTTGACGACTCTCTTGTTGGCTTCATCAGAAGCCCCTCATACGACTTTTGGAATCTCTATTCTCTTAATTTTATGGAAGTGGATTTCAGAGCAGAAGGGGATTCCGGTTTTGCCAAGAAAGGTCACTGGATTTCTCTCCGTCTTACTTTGGGCTCAAGTTTACCTTCAGTACAAATCAGTTTTAGGGCAGGAGTCTTCTAATGCCCTTCTCCTCGGCATGGCCTCACTTAAAATCATGGACTACGAAAACCAAAGAGATCATCGCTTTTTGATCATGATTGCCTTTGTGATGCTTTCAATGAAAGCCAATTTTAGTATCGATGTTTATTGGATTCTACCAAGCCTTCTCGCCTTTCTTGGTCTTTGGTGGGCTCTCCTCGACCCTCAGTTTAAAAGCCCCCTCTCCCTTCTTCTTCGTGTTTTTCTAGCGGCGTCTCCCATCGTTATGGCACTTTTTTTTATCTTTCCTCGCTTTGTCGTGCCTTGGGCCACTCAAAATTCATCCGACGTTAGCATTTCGGGATTCTCCGATAAACTTGACCCCGGGGGCGTTGCTGAACTCGCCAGCTCGGAGGCTCTTGCTTTTCGAGCGAAGTTCCCTAGAAAAGTAATGACTCCAGACAGCCTCTATTGGCGCGGATCTGTCCTTTTAAACTCCGAAGGACTTAGGTGGACCCCCTCGGGATCTAAGCAAGAACGTATGGCAAGGGACAAAGACCTAAGAAAAGACTTCGACTATGAAGTGATTTTAGAGCCAGGATCAAAAGGATATCTTTTTACCTTAGATTTTCCAAAATCTATTGATGCGGATAAGAGTGGCGTGTTCAACTTGCCTCACTCCGTCTACCGACTTTCTAAACCAACACTGAGAGCCCAATCCTACCGAGTGATTCAGAGCTCTGAATCGGTCGATACAGAAATTCCCGACGAAAGGGCTCTTGAAATTCCGAAACTCTCGCCCCGTGTGGAGGCTTGGGTTGAAGACATAAAATCCAAACATCAAAGTCCCAAGCAAAGACTTTTGGCTTTGAGACGCTTTTTTAGTGATTCGAACTTTGTCTACACACTCAATCCAGGACGCTACGATAAAAATGAGCTGGAGTCCTTTTTGTTTGAAAAGAAGCGCGGCTTCTGCGAACACTTTGCCGGCTCTTTTGCCACGCTAGCGAGAGCTTTGGGACTTCACTCCCGCGTTGTCGTTGGCTATCAAGGCGGACTTTACAATCCCTTTGGCGATTTTTGGCGAGTTTCTCAAAGGGATGCCCATGCCTGGGTGGAGATTTTCATCGATGGAAGATGGATGAGAAATGATCCAGCTTCTTGGGTGGCCCCTTTAAGGATCAATGTTGGTGGTCAGAATTTTTTTAGCCTCACTGAAGAGGAGCAGCGCACTTTGGCTAAGTCGAGCAGCTGGACCCTTCTTAAAGATTCTGAACCTAAAGTTTGGAATGCGATCACCTTGTGGATTGACGATATCAACTATCAGTGGACTTATTTTCTATTGAACTTTGATTCCGAATCGCAAAAAACTTTGCTAGCGGAGTTTTCCAAAGAGATGGGATTGATTTTCTTAAGTGGAGTGCTACTGATTGTCTTTCTTCTTTACCTTCTAAGAAGATTCTCAAACCCCATTTACAGAAGGTCAAAAGCTGAAAGACAACTTGACAAGGCCATCCGCTGGGGCGAGTCCAAAGGGGTGAGGCATGAACCGTCTCTCCCCCCCTTTCATTACCTAGATCTTCTCATTGAGAAGTTTCCCGAAAAGAGAAAAGAATTGATCTTCTTAAAAGAAAGTTATGACTCCCACGTTTATAAAAGAGAGGAAGCTAACTCATAGCCCCAGGAGGAAGGCTTATGGTTTCATTTTGAATGTTCAAGTTGAGTCAGGATGAATTTTCGCGCAAAGTGAAATTGTGTTTGTTTGGAAATCTATTAAATCTCTCTTTAAGAGTATCGATCGGTGGGGGCTATACCTTCTTGCCGGCTGGTTGATTTTCAATTGGGCTCCGGTCGCCTGGAAGAATTTTCGAATGGAGAGCCAATCCGTTTCCGCTCAAAAAAATGGCCTTGAATCCTTTAGCATGAGACCCCTTGTTTTGGTCTTCTGGGCCACTTGGTGCACCCCTTGCTCCGTCGAGCTCAGAAGAATTCAAAGACTCATCGACAGCGGATCTCTCTCAAAAGGGTCCGTTCTTGCTATCACCCAAGAGTCAGACCACCAAAAAGTCAACCGAGAGGCAAAAGAGAGAGGCTACTCTTTTAAAATCCTTTTCGATTCAGACGGCACACTTCATGAGAGGTTCAAAGTGGAGAGCACTCCGACTCTTGTTGTCCTTGGAGAATCAAATGAGATTTTATGGCTCACGAGTGGACTGAGCCCTACATTGGAGATTCGCTTGAAGCACTTCTTAGACCGTCAAGAATAACAAGCGCTCCATACATTTTCTATTTCCGCTTCTCTCTTTGATTCCCCTTTTGCTTGGTTTAAAGTGAAAAGGGAGTCTTTAAATCAGATCACTTCAATTTTACATAGACGCCTTTGTTCCCGTTGAATTGGATAACCATCGTCCTCCTCTCAATGGTAATATCAAAGGAACTTCCACCAATGGTGATCTCTCCCGAGCCGGAGACAAATCGTTTCACATTGTATGTGAATGCGTTCCCCTTTTTAAAGACGGGCGTCCCCTGACATCCAGTGTTGCCTCGGTACACATTCGCATCAATAGTCCCTTTTCCTTTGCCTTCAATGGTTACAAGCTCCAGTTCAGAATCACCTTGCTCCACAGAGCAAGTCTCTGCCATCCAAGTCCCGATCGCAGCTCTGTCAAACTCTTCGGCTTGAGCTTTATTTTCCGTGCCGCCAGCTCCTCCTTGGGCACCTTCACCACCGCTGTCTTGAGAACTCCCAGAACAAGCTGAAACCGAAAGAATCAAAACGAACAGACCTAAAACACGTGCGAACATAAATCCCCCCTTTCAAATTAAGAAATCCTTTCATATCAGGAGGGACAATCTGTCATAAATGGACACTGCATTAAAATCCAATTCTTAGATCATAGACCTGAAAGAAACCACAGCTTAAATGGGGCTTTGATCAACCACATCTCTTGAGCCTGAAGGTGGAGGCTTCTATCTTGCTTGAATTCTTTTGGATCTTAGCTTTCAGAGGAGACCGATGGAGGGACCGACCGGGATCTTTTCTTTCAAAGCCGTCAGATCGACGTCAATTTCTCAAAGAGCTTCAACCCGATCCATGCATCCGTAGCCGCATAGTTCAGCTGTCGATCCGTCAAAGTTTGGGCCTCCCAATTGGTCATCTTTGGGCCTTTATGGATGGTGGCCCCAAGAAGCTCCTCCGTCATCCCTTTGAGTCCAAACTGAGTGAGTCCCTTCTCCTTTGCTAGGAGCTGGAGCTCCGTAAAACCTTTTGCTTCAAAAGGAAAGAGCTTCTGCAAGGCTTTAATGTCATCACGAATGGCCGCTCCAACTTTGACCACCTGGGGATCCTCGAAAAGATCTTTAAGAAGAGAAAACCGAGAGAGTCCATGGAGTCGAAAAAGAAAGGCTTCTCTCTCCGTGGACAGCTGAAGAAGAGCCACCTTGTGGGTCTGACCTTTTACGAAACTAGGCCTGGTCTCCGTGTCGAAGCCCAAGACCTTCACTGAGCTCAATGCTTTTTCACAGGCCAAGACCTCATCATCCTTGCAGATCAGATGAATTTTGCCCTTAAATGAAAGAATGTCTCGTTTGCCTTGAAAATCCATTAGTGGTTAGAATCTCGGAATCTAGAAAACAAGAATGCCCTCTTTTACTAAATAGTTTTACGAAAATTTTTTGATCACTTTTTATTCAACAATCAAATCATCTCCAGGATGCTATTCACAAAGACCGGGGTCAAGAATCAATCCCGATGCCCATCGGGCAGCAGCACCTAATCGTGATGGACCTATTGGCCGAACTGATCTCCCCAAGCAATCCATAGGCTTATCTCGTCCGGGTGAATTGGATAATAGCTCTCGTTAGATTTCTCTCTCGCCAATTGATCGATGCTTCCTCAGACTGCTTGGCACCCCTTTCCAATGCAGCTCTCGTTGGGGCCTCATCGAAGTAAAGAGGTGAGAGACTGGTTCAAAGAAGACTTAGAAAATGCTCATAACAGCACTTATCAATAAAACCTCGACCTATCTTTGAATTAGAGACCCATGATCAAGGACCAGGATTTTGATTCGCCACAATGTTTCCTCGTTTTTCGCTTCTATGGGCGCCTCCGATTTCGATAGAGTTTATAAATGCATCCTACAAAACTTTTAATCCTTGCTGGCCTCACTCTCTCTCTTTTCCTTTCTCCACATCTCCATGCTGAAAGAGTCGCTACGGGAAAACAGATCTCCTCAAAAAAGAAGACGAGCTCTGGTAAGAAGAAGGGGGTGTCGGCCCCCAGAAAAGTTGGAAAAAACACAAAAGGAAAATCTGTTGAATCAGCCCCTGTCTATCGCACGTTTATGAAGGCCGCAAAAGATCAGTGCAAATGCACACCTCTGGGGGTCGGCACTTGGGGAAGCCGTGGAAACAAATCTTGCCATCCCGTTGGCCAAGCCATTGACGTTCGGAGCGCAAACTGCGGAGGAAAGGTCAGTCACGCGGTGAGCCCAGGATTTACAAAATTTGTGATGTGCATGAAGAGCAAGGGATGGTTTAAGATGTATAATGGGGAGTGTGTCAAAGGAGTGAAGAAAAACAAGACCACCTGTCACTACGATCACGCTCACTTTAGCAAATGTTGTAAAACAAAGTCAGGGAGCCGCGCATGTTAGCCCTTAATTATAGAATGACTTTTTATTTTTTAACCCTCCTCACCCTAGCAACTCAAACTTCCTGCACCAAGAGCGTAAAGTCGAATGCAAATCGAGCTCCGGAAGTGGTGTCCGCCTCCCAAGACTCAGAAGACTTCGAGGACTATGCCCACTATCCCGAATATGAAAAGCTCCAGAAGGAGAATGACCCCCTGTCTTTTGAAAATCCAGACCCATCTGCACAAAGCTCCTCTACAATTGAGAGGATCATTGCGAGTGATTCACACAAAGCGCCAAGTCCGCGCATCTATCCCTTCACCTCAGAGGATTGGGGGAAATTGGAGATCGAGGTCACAGACTTTGGCCATCCTTCCTTTGCCCCTTTAGAAGTCAAAGTCTATGTGACATGCAAAGAAAGAGTTCAAATGATTGTTTCGCGTCCCGCACCGAAACGAGAGCTTGTTCTAAAGAGCTTAAAAGCCTGCGAGTTCAATCCAAAGGACGTTAAGTTTGACAAAAAGACTGGAGCTCTCACTCTTCGCTACCTGATGCAAAGCCCTGACGCCCGACCAAGTGAACCCACCTGCAATGAAATTTGGGAGCAAGACTTCATCCTTCCTGAAATCTGCGAAAAATGGAGCCAGCGCACCTACAATTTTTAAAGGTCACCGACACCAAGTTTAGTCCAAACCACATCATTCACACCCCTTCTTAGATGGACAAGCTCAGGATTTTGTCCAAAGAGTACACACCAAAAATTGGAGTTAGTTTGACTCCAGTTAACAAAGGCAGAATCAAATTGTGGAAGGGTTGCTAAAATAGATAGAGACCACTCCAGCACAAGATGAGGAATAAAAAGTGCCAACTGGGTTTTGAAATCCTTTCAAGGATTGAAATTCATTAAGGTTCCCTCTCCTGCTCTAAGGGAGAGTTCTCAGAAGATCTCTTACGTTTTGAAAAAATTAGAGACTTTTTAAACTGAAATTCAATCTTTGGTAAATGGCACTTCCCATACCCCATTGAACTTGATACCAAGTGGCCATGAAAACAGCACTTACATTAATCCTATCGCTTTTCTCCGCCTTGTCTTATGGCAATGACAGTAAAATCTGTGGAGATTTTCTTCGCGCGCCCAAAATCGATACCCAACTTATTCGACATTTTGAGCGGCCCAACCACCCTAATAAAGAAATTCTTGCTTTAGTGACATTTAACCCAGACATGAAGTTGGAAGATCTTGATTCTGCAACTCGGAAGATTGTCCAGTCCTACTGGAAGTCAGGTCAAGATCACCCCCTTCCTAG
>Ga0100403_1001147_pt1 | contig 24583 bp, 5 predicted proteins | sample CryGeymet201501t_FD_83663 | JGI IMG/M metagenome (GOLD analysis project Ga0100403, IMG submission 83663) | Groundwater microbial communities from Crystal Geyser aquifers in Utah, USA - Crystal Geyser metaG 2015-01t | ecosystem: Environmental > Aquatic > Deep subsurface > Groundwater | place: USA... | reverse complement strand
CCTAAGAATAACGAGCGAAGCGACTATATTCTTAGGTCCTCCGGAAACGGCTTCTAATATGCCGTGGACGGAGTGCTCGATGTAGTTAAAACAGTTTGGGAAACTGTTTTAAGGCAAAGGTGGGACGAGTTCAAATATTCACTTAAACAATATTTCAAGAATACAGATTATCCACTCCGAGCGAGAGCGAGGAATCGTGATGTTGATTTGCTACTTTGTCTTCTCTATAAACCCTTCTCACTACTCACAGTTTGTTAATAAAAGTACTAAGTTTTTACAAAAATTAAAGTAGAATATAGTCATATGTCCTTTTTACAGCGACTCAAAGGGCGGGGTGTTCGCGCTAATCAACGACTGCAATCCAGCGAGGAAGAGACTGCACTTGATAAAATCGTCCAACTCGATGTAGATGTATTTCAATCAGATAATCTGATTGTGGTGTATGCGCAAGCCTCAGGGGCTGATCTCTCCGATATACATGTATCTATCGAAGGGGACGCGGACATAGTTTTAATCGAAGGTAAGCGATTACGCCCAGAATACATTGCCTTTCCACGCAAAAAGGTTGATGGCGCATTTTTTACAGAGGAGTGTATTTGGGGGGATTTTTACCGACGAATTATTTTACCTGAGAGTGTAGACATAACTCACGCTGAGGCAAAAATAAAAAACGGGGTTTTAATTTTGATTTTGCCACTACTTGAACCGGAGGAAAAGGCCAAAGTGCAACTCAAAATCAAACAGGCCAAGCCGACCAAGAAATAGATCTTTATGAACCTTGAGAGACAAATTTATTTGCAAATAATATTAAAACTTTTAGTGAAGTTTTTTTTATTGGCTTTTTTGATGTTTGGCTTACAACAGTCCGCCTTCGCCGCTGATGTTCTTTTCAATCCCTCGACCGGCTCCTACAATGCCGGACAAACTTTTACCGCCACCATTCAGGCTGACCCTAAAGGCGCTAGTATCAATGCGGTCGAAGCAAAAATTTCTTTTAATTCGGCTATTCTTTCTGTAGTTAGTGTGTCTAAAACAGGTTCCGTTTTTTCACTCTGGACAACTGAGCCGACTTTTTCAAACAGTGCGGGCACCATCGAATTCGGCGGAGGTAGTCCGTCACCATTTTCATCTCGGTCTAACTTAGCGGTAGTTACTTTCAGAGCAGTTACTGAAGGTACGGCCCAAGTAAAATTTGATACGGCTTCAGCCTTAGCGGCGGACGGCCTGGGTACGGATGTCTTAGAGTCCGCTGTCACTGCTAATTACACAATTGCAGCAGCGACCACCCCGCAGCCACAACCTGAGACACCAACCGAAACCCCAACGCAGACTCCGACCGGTGATAACGAACCAACCGATGCTACCATTGCCTTTGGTGAAGCACCGCGGGCGCCAGTGATTGGTTCCCAAACTTTCATTGACCCGGATACTTGGTACGCTACCAATACCGCTCTTTTCGCTTGGGAACTACCGTTTGATATAGATGAAGTAGCGGTGGAGATATCTACTTCTAGTGAGCATGTTCCGGAGACTGTCTATGAACCACCAGTTGAAGAAATACTACTAACAGCCGAAGATATTCATGATGGTGTTCAATACTTGAGTATTAGATTTAAAAACCAAGTTGGTTGGGGGGCAGTCCTTAATCGTAAAATAATGGTGGATACTGAGGCACCTTTGCCGTTTGATATCAAAGTTCAAACTGGTAATGCTAAGACTGCCTTCCCACTCTTAACTTTCAGGGCTGATGATAAAACCTCAGGTATTGATCATTATGAAATGATAATTGCCGGTGGCGAGCCGGTCTTGGTGACACCAGAGGAGGCAGCCCTCGGTTACCTACTCGGTGAACTCGAAGATGGTACTTACACTGTAAAGGTAACCGCTTTTGATAAGGCGGGCAATAAGTACGAAGCTTCAACGCCGGTATTGATTACAGCTGGTTGGCTACCACCGAGCGAGACGGATGAAGAAAAATCTTTCTGGTCATTTTTGACTCCCGGCAATATCTTTATTTTCCTTCTGATCTTGCTTAATATTCTACAGTTTGTTTATCATATCTACGAAAAACGACAGAACGCTAAACGAGAAGAAAAATTAAGTAAAGAGACTCGTGAGATTCAGGATCAAATGGAAAAAATCTTCTCAGCCCTGCGTGACGAAATTTATGACCAAATCAACCTCATAACTAAGCGCCCTCGACTGTCTAAAAAGGAAAGGGAGGCGGTGGAAGGACTCAATAACGCTCTTGAAGTTTCTGAAACTTTAATTGGAAAAGAAATTAATGATGTTAAGAAAATTTTGAAGTAGATTTTGAATTACTATAATCATATAAAAGACTGAATACTCCACAGTTAGCGCGCCAACTTTAAGGGTTGGCGCGCTATACTTATACTTAAGCCCTTTTCTAATTTTTAAGGATAGGGTGACTTGTTGCTGAATGAGATTTTTACCTCATAACTCAAGAGTTGAAAAATCAAATATAGACATATTTAAAGCGATAAAATTACTCACGTGGGTTTTTCCTAGTTTATTAAAATGCTTATCCCTCAGCAAGGTTTTGACTTTCAGTTCCCTGCGAGCTAGGTTTGTATTTTTGTTCTTATTATTACCAATTACCATTGGCTTACTTACTTATGCACAAACCAGTGATGATCAGTACGACATTAATGTAGTTAATGTTTTTCCTGGTTCCATCAAAGCCAGCAGTGGTTGGAAGAATGTTGAAACTTTAAGTCAACAAAATCTCGATAGCTACTCTCTTTATCAAGAATTTAACACCATTAACTCAGCCTCGCTTGAGCTCGAAGTAGTGTCTTTAGAGCAAATCTTAAAGAATAGAAAAGCTGAAGATGTAAATTTACCTGATGATAGTAAGACTGTTGATTCTGAATCTGAAAATACAACCATAGAAATACCAGTTAATAATGAAAAGGTGGGTGGTGATCAAGTTGTCGCGACTGGTACCGACACAATAACATCTTCTAATTTACTAGAAACAATCACTGAGCCTGAGCCTGATCATAATACACAAAGTGAAAATAATGACTCTTCAAGAAGCGAAAATCTAGATGATGTTATTTATGATCCAGCGTCTCCATTGCCGATTGAGACAGAAGTAGAGACAACTTCTCCTACTGTTTTTAAGAGGGTAACTGATGCTCTGTCACTAGTGGTAGAGTCAGTTACAGACTTATTACCGACTGATAATGAAGAAGTTGGTACATTAAATATAGAAGAAGTTAAAGAAGTAAATAACAATCTATCTTTTGAGAATGAGAGTTTGTCTCAGACTATTGCCCCGACTTATACAGATGAAGTTTTTGTTGTTGACCAAAAGACTGAAATTTCGCCTGAGGATCTTTCTGATAGCGAAAAGACATCAAGCACTACAGAAGATGCTAGTAAAACTGATGATAGAATTTTGTCGACCCTAGAGCCTGACCTTGAAGAAAAATCTGAGTCAACAACTGACCTCAGTGAATCTATATTAGTAGACGACTGTAATGATGAGTGTGCTGATTATCGGATTACCTTGTCAGATTTTGGATTACCAATATTTGATGATGGGTTAATACTTGATGGGGTCCAGCTCAAACTTTCTTTGGCCGCAAAGATGAAGACGACGAGAGAAGAATCACAATGGTTAACCTCACGATACTCACTGGATGGTGGGGCCAGTTGGACGACTGGTGGAGAGATTCTTATTTCTGAAGAAATATCAAATAGCACTAACGGTGGTTACTTTGTATTACCGTTGCCGAAAATTGATGATGGTCAAATACTGGATCAATTAATGGTGGAACTAATTTATCAAAATGACCCGCGGGCGCTTGAAGGGCTTTTTATTGACAGTGTGTGGCTAGAACTATTTACCATTACACCACCGTTACCTACTGAAACTAGCGCGTTACTAACTGATGATGGTTATGACAATAAAATGTTAAAAGGAGATACACTTCAGTTACCTGATGGTGAAGCGATTGATTTTACCTTCACAGATGATAATACAGACGAAACGTTGATAATAAAATCAGACAAAGTTTCATATCCAGGATTGAGTGAAACAACTCTTTACTTCAACATAACGAACACAAGTAATTCAAGCGATACTTTTAATCTTCAGACGTATTTTCCAGAAGGAATTGGAAAAGTAAATAGTATTTCGGAGTGGAATCAAAATAAACCAAAAGACGTTATAGTTCCTGAGTACAAACCATTTGTATATCACTGTGAAGCTGGTTGGGAGCTCACTAACAATCCGGTTAATAGTAATCTTGAAGATATATCAAAATTACTAACACCCTCAGATACCAAAGATATTATCGAGTCTGAAACTGAAAATTCTACTACTTCAACAGAAGATAATGTATCGAATGAAGAAAGTAGCGTATCACCAGTAGAAGAGAATACTGACACAACTTCAGTGGAGGTTAACACGACAACTGATAGTACTACTACCTTTGAAAAAACTGATGCAATAGAATCTTCAACTGAAGAATTTACACCTGTGACAGATAAAATCGACGGACCTCTGAAGCCGGTGGACACTGAAGCTCCACTTTTGCAATCAATAATTGAAAATAAAATTTCCTCAACCACAGAGACTGTTATTTCTGATGATGAGTTGGTGACTTCGTATGTCTGCCGTAATACAAATATAGTTCGTGAATGTGATGAAATTGATGGCGACAATACTGCTTGTAGAGTAAATGATGTAAAAGTACGTGAACACCAACTGGTGCAGTATGTTGATGATTGGGAAATCGAAAGTGTAACAGAAGGGAAATCAGAAGATACTAGAAGCTTCTTTAAAAAAGCCAAAGACTTCCTTGGGTTTGGTCCCAATATTAAAGCAGTTCCTGACACGTTTGAAGTTCGAGCTCATACTCCTAATCAGTATACGATTGCAGCAGGTGAAACCAAGTATTTCAAGATGAAAATCTCCTTCCCCCCACTCACTAACGGAGAGTTTTGGATTGAAGCGGTTGGTGACGATGAGTATGGTTTACTTGATCCGTATTGGTCCAGTCAATGGCAGTACCGTATGCCAGTCACCATTGATAATACCACCAGCTCGCAGAGTCTAACTGAGTATCAAGTATTTCTTGAGTTAAACAGCTCATTGACTGATTTTTGGACTAATGTGAACGATGATGGTAGCGATATTCGTTTTGTACAAGAAACCATCACCGGTACCGAAGATGCGTGGTATGGGACCGGTTGGTCAGATCGTATCCCAATCACTATTCAATCATCTCAAGTGGATGAGACTATGGTTGATTTTCCAGTCTATGTAAATTTAGCTGACTTAGGTTCATCATTCTTTAACAAAGTGCAGAGTGATGGCGATGATATTCGAGTTACAGAAAGTGATGGTCTAACTGAAAGGCCGATTGATTTGGTGTCTATCAATACTGGTTCAGATACCGGCGAGCTTCACTTTAGTGGTGATGTTTCATCTACCACTGATACTACTTTCTATATTTATTTTGGCAATAGTGATGCCGCTGGCTATGCCGACACCGACACTTATGGTGCCGAAAATGTATGGGGTATTGAGTTTGCGGCTGTGTACCATTTAGAAGAAGCGGCTTCTGGTCGAGGTACATCTGGGCTTTATCAAGATAGTACCAGTAATGCCTACGATGGAGACGATCAACTTAATTCAATAGGTAAATCTGGTAAGCTTGGCCAAGGACAAGAAGTGAACGCTCAGGGGGACGCTAGTGAGTATTTATTGTTGCCGAGCGGTATCGTTAACGGTCAAACAGAACTCACTTTTTCCTACTGGATAAACTCGTCTGATGCAGGCAATCAAGCTTTGATAAGTGGTGGTGCTAATAATGAATATTTATTTTATCTAACCGGTGGTGGTACCAACTTTGATTTATTTCCTGGCGGTGCAGTGACAGTACCTGATCTTACCAACTCAACCTGGCGTCATATTGTGGTCACTCGTGATACGGTGGCCAACTTATGGCGAGTATACGTTGACGGTCAGTTTATTGGGCAAGATAGTACGACACTTAGTACTCTATCGATACCAGCCAATTGTTTGGTGATTGGTCTCGAACAAGATACGTCTTGTTTAAGTAGTGGTGATACAAGCCAGCACCTCAATGCCAACATTGATGAAATGAGGTTTTGGAACAATAATCCGACCGCTGGTGAAATTAACGCAACTTATAGAAATCAATCCACTTCGACTGATTTCTATGCCACTTCAACTATCGAAAGTTTTATCAGCACCTCATTTAGTGAGCTTGATTTTTGGGTACAACACTTTAGTACCAGCACAGACGAGGCCGATATTTGGGTACAGGTAGATAGTTTGCCAGCTAATGCCTCTACCACTATTTATCTTTACTACGGCAACACTAATGCGGTTTCCGCTAGTGATGAAAAAGATACCTTTACATATAGCACCACTACTGAGCTTTACTATGTGGTAGATGGTAATTCAACTGGTGACATAGAAGTGTACAGTCTTATCAATAATAATGAGGTGTCGATAGACGGCGGTACGCCGATAACACTCGATGAAGGAGAAACAACTGCTTTTTCTACTTACTCATCAAGCTCAGTGATTAGTGCTCTTGGTCCGATTTCAGCGACAATTAATAGTGCTCAAGCTGATAGTATTTCACCGATTGGTTTTGCTACTACTACCCACGCCGTACCGACCAATCGTAATACTAGTCAGTACTTCATTCATTCTCCATTTGGAGAAGCGACTGTTAATACATATATTGGTAACAGTGGTACACCCGACCAATCTCTCACTATTGCTACTGGTACTACAGCCCTTTCTAATACTGATGCAGCAGGCAATAATGGAGTAATTATTGAGTCAGACTTGCCAATTTTGGTGTATCACCAAGAATTAACCAGAGACTCGATAGTCGTTTATCCACCAACTACACGCGATATTTTCGGAATTGATTCAAATAATACCTATATAACTTCTCTTACTGATAATCCAGACCCAACTGTTTACTGTTCTGGAGGGAATACGGCTGCTGTTAATGGTGTTATTCGTGGTGAAGCGCAAGCAATGAATACTTGTACTCAAGGCAATAACGGAGTCGGGGATTCAGTGCGTTATACAGGGGCTACTTATCCAATTACCTCTATTCAGCAAGCTGACGTTGATGGTTCCGAATCAACTGCTTTTTGGCCACAACATGAGTTCTCAACTCAATATTATATGACTACTGGCTCAGCCTATGCTGCCATTGCGTGTTCACCCCGCTTTGGTACTTCAACCATTGAGGTACAAACCAATGGTGGCACGACTGTGCAATCCGCTGATTGTGTGCCAAGTGGTAACCTACCGGGTAAAGCTTATTTTGATAATGGACAAGGTGGAAGTGCTTTGGCTTTTACTGCAGGGCACCAGATAGTGTCTACCAATGGTGTACCGTTTTACGTTATTTACGAAGATGATGAAGAAGATAATGATGAGACTAATATTATGGGCGCGGTGCAGGCACGAAAATATGTTGGTTATGAACCGACTTATACCTTTGGTGCGCAAGACATTGTAATTGATGCGCAGTATGAACAACTATCCTTTGGTTGGTACGAGAATACCAATAATCAAACCCCAACTAGCACTTGGCCACTAGGCGAGGGCTCGTATGCCACCGAAGGGGTGTCAATAACTGGTGGTGGAGCAATTAATATCGGTGACGTGCTTCGTTTGCGAATGAATTTAAGAGCCAATGTAGCTACTGGCTCAGCTAGCTCAACTGCTTTTAAATTGCAATATAGTGAAGCAACAGCGGGCCAGTGTTCGGCTGTCAGTGTTTGGTATGACGTGGGTGATATTGGTAGCACTACCACCGCTTTCGCAGGTTACAATAATAGCCAAGTGGTTGATGGATCCACTTTAGCTTCAACCACTTTGTCATCTAGCACTGTATTTGGAACGTATGAAGAAGAAAATCTGTCTGAATTTATTCCTAATACCATTGGTCTTAACGAAGTAGCTGAATGGGATTGGACAATTACCAATGTGGCCGCCACCACCAATGCTAATTATTGTTTCCGTCAGATTCGTTCCACCGGCTTACCTTTAGCTACTTATACGGAATATCCAGAAGTAGAAACTGCTGGTCCGCCACTTCAACCAACTTTATTAACCTACTTCGATAATGAAAGAACCGCCGGTTATAATCCAGTTGTTTTAGATTTCACTGCTACCGATATTGCTGACGATGATATTCGCTATCAAATAGAGATTGATGATGCCGTTGACTTTAGCTCACCAACAGTGTCCAGTGATTCACAAATTAATCTGGCTCAATTTGAGAATGTTAATACACCGTCAGATAAGACTCCTTTTGATAGTAGTGCCCAAATTCGTTTTACTGGTACGGGCAGCCTGACTGCTAGCACTACTTATTGGTGGCGAGTGCGTGGTAACGACCCGGACGGATCTAATACTTGGGGTGAGTGGTCGACGCCTTATAGTTTTACCACTGATGGTTCGGTGACGGTGAGTGAATGGCACCAGACTACCGGTGATCAGTTTTCAACTAACAGTCTAACCAGTCTCTCCACTTCAACGGGCGCGGTTGCGGTTAGTGGTAGTAGTGGAGTGATGATTAGTACTCCTATTGATTTTGACGATGCTACAGTCGGTAACGCTTGGGGTGAGTTCTCGTGGAATGATACCGAAACTAGCGGTACTATCTTGTATCAAATTGAATATTTAAATGGTTCAGCTTGGACTCTCATTCCTGATACCGTGATTAGTAATAACAGTACCGGTAATGGGACTTCACCGATTAACTTGTTGGATTTGGATACCGATACCTATAATCAAATTCGGTTGGTGGCTAATTTTACTGGCACCTCATTGTCACTTGAAGACTGGACAATTCTTTGGGGGCAAAGAGTCGAAACACCAATCCTCAGTGATCCTTTTGATAACGAAAAGATTGCCACCACTACACCAACCCTAGATTTCTCAACTACTGATCCGCAAGGAGATTTACTTGAATACGAAATTTCATGGGGGACTGATAATACTTTTGTGAGTAGTAGTACGCGTAACTCCAGCACTTCACCCGGCTTTTTGGCGGGTAATCCGTACGCTTCTGGAGCTAATGTGACCTATACCTTACAAAGCGGTGAAACTTTAACTGACGGTGTCACTTATTGGTGGCGGGTACGCGCTAAAGATCCGTATGGTGGTGATGCTTGGTCGCCGTGGTCTGACCCTGATTCGTTTACGGTCGATACGACAGTCAGTGTTTCAACTTGGTTTCAAACCACAGACGAGCAATTACAAACCGGTGAACTAATTGGTCTATCCGCTTCTTCAACTGGTGACTTGGTAACTAATGATGCTCAAATCGGTGAGTACGGTACGGTAGTGGTCACTAATGGATCGAGTACTGAAGTTACAATGGGACGTTCATATAACAATCCAGTTGTGGTGGCGTCTGTACGGTATGACCGTAGTGGGGCAGATGGTACCCAACGCTACGCGCGAGTGCAGTCTAAAGGCACCGACACGTTTACCTTATACGTTTCTAATTATAACAATACTGTAACTGGTACCACCACGGTTGATTATATGGTGGTCGAAGCCGGTGATTGGACACTTGATGATGGTGGTTCGGGTACACGAATTGTCGCGGGGACTGTCAATGTGAGTACCATCAGTGGCCGCTCGGTACCAACCAACCCAGGTGGAACCGTTGTTTCATTTTCCCCAGCCTTTTCAGGGTCAGCTCCAGCCGTCATTACCACTGTCTCATCAAACAATGATTTGGATTGGGTACTTTCTAGCACCTATGATGGTTCCAATACCATTAAGGGGCCAGGCGTCAGTGGATTTACTAGTTTCCTAAACATGAACTGGGTGACTCCTATCAGTCATGGGGCTGAGGACGTTGATTATGTATCTGTTGCTCAAGGTAATGGGACTGTTGCTGGTAGTGAGTTTCAGTCCATAGTCACTGCTGATACGATTGGAGTGGCAGCGGAGGCGGTGACTTTTAGTCCGGCTTTTTCGAGTACTCCACAAGTCACATTAACCCACCAGGGATCGCAAGATGGTGGTGACGGTGGCTACGGCATGGTTGATACAGCTAATCCAACCACAGTCAATGAAGTGTATGTTGCATTAGATGAAGATGGACCAAGTAATTCTCGCAATGGGCACAGTAATGAAATATTTTCTGTAATTGCTTTCGCTAATAGCTCTGGCGATTTATTGAGTCAGGCTGGCGATGGATTGACCGGTACACTGACGGGGCCAGCTATACCATTCTCCGATGGAGCCGGGCCAAAATTTGAACAGGCACTATTTAACGCTAACTCAACTGGTGGAAGTACCACTACCGTGCAGGTGCAATACCAAACAGCCACTGGCTCTTGGGCTCTTATTCCTGATTCAGTTATTGCCGGAAATAGTAGTGGTGCGACCAGTTCACCAATTGATCTTACTGGCGTGGATGTTGGCGTTTATGACACGATTCGTTTGGTCGCGACACTCATCTGTAGTGATACTACTTGCCCAACACTCAATGACTGGGCGGTTGAGTGGTCAGAAGGGGTACTGATTAGTGGAACGATAAAAGAATACGATCGCTTCACTAACGTGACCAGCGGTACGGTCAGTGTGGCCGTCAATGGTACACCCGGCAATACTGGTAGTATTGCTGGAGATGGTACCTGGAGCATAAATAATGTCACCGCTTTTGATGGAGACACAATAACCGTTTGGGTTGACGGAGCGGCCGAAAGTGATGAAGCGGTAGCGGTCTTTATCTATGATGGCGCTGGTGACATGACGGGTGTACAGTTGTTTGAACAACACCTCTCATTGTCTGCCGATGAAAACGGCACTACTACTAACGCCCTTTTGGGGGTTTACGATAACAGTGTTTCGGGTGATGAAGATATTTTTTTTGAAGTAGATGTCAATAATGATCTTGCGGTTTGTACCACTACAGGTTGTAGCGAAGCTAATCTTTACGTCGGTAATGGCGATATTTATATCCCAGATACTACCGGTAGCGGTAATATCTCTACTCATGACTTGATAAACGATGGTCGGATTGAGTTTGATGGCAATACCGTGCGGGTGTCTGGCTCTTGGGACAATAATAATCAACTAAGTATCGATACCTCTTCAGTCATCTTTACCGCTACCAGTACTAACGAGACCATTGATGACAATGACAGTTTGCTTGATTTCTATAATCTGACTTTCGGTGAGACTTCCGGAACGGCTACTTGGAAAACATTTGATCCGGTTGATACCAATGGTTATTTAACCATTACCTACGGAACTCTAGATCGTGCTTCTTCTACTCTTACTATCGCTGGTAATCTCAGTATTGCTGCTAATGGCTTCTTCACTGGTTTGTCGACTACCACTTTTGACGGCTCGACAGCAGCTTTGTGGAGTGATGCTAATACGACAAAGCAAGATGTTGGTTATGCGGTCGTTGATGGTTCAGCTAAAACTGTCACCTTGCAATCGAGCGTCAGGTCAGAAACCATAACCATTGGGGTCAATGACACCCTTAACGCCGGTGGGACCAACACTTTATCTATAGCTGGTAATTTTACAAACAATAATATTTTCTCAGCCCAAACTGGTACACTCGAAATAATCGGTGCCGACACAACGGCTATCATTACCACCAATGGTTCATCTTTGTATAATTTCATTGCCTCCACTACTGGCTCTGGCAATGTGGCTTTCACGGAAACTAACCAAACTCTTCTTGGCTCATTCACTATTGCCACTGGAACAGTTACTTTACCAACCGGTACGCTGTCAGTTGGTGGTTCGTTTACCAACACTGGTGGAGTGTTTGCTCACAATAACGCCACAGTTCGTTTAACTGGTACTGGCAGTCAAACCATATTAAGTAACGGTAGCGCTTTCTTAAATAATTTTTACAACCTCTCTTTTACCGGCAGTGGTAATTATTCTTTCTTAGACACTAATGCTACTACGACTAACAACCTAACTATTTCAGCAGGTAACGTTTCCTTTCCAACGGGCATTTTAACTATTGGTCGAAACCTTACTGTTTCCGGCAGTGGCGCTTTTACTCATAATGGCGGGGAAGTTATTTTCCTAATTGAAGGCAATGACACCATCACTAGCAATAATTCCGCCTTTAATGACATACGAATACGCGAGGGTAGTGGCGGCAGCAGTACTTGGTACGATGTTAACTGGCTCTATCGAATTCCAATTACCGTGAAAGCTAGCGCTCTAAGTGAGGATTTAACTGATTTCCCAGTTTACGTTGATTTAGCTGATTTGCCGAGCTCATTTTTCTCCAACATCACTAGTGATGGTGGAGATATTCGAGTGACTGAGTCTGATGGCCAGACTGAAGTAGCTCGTGAAATCGTCTTTGCTTCAACCACGGCCTTGACTGGAGAAATGTATTTTAATTCCTCTTCTACTTCTAGTACCACAGACACTATCTTCTACATCTACTACGGCAATAGTTTGGCGAGTGATTACGCCGTCACCGATACCTATGGGGCTGAGAATGTTTGGAGCAATGGTTATGTATTGGTTTCCCACCTAAATGACGAAACAACCAGTACGGTAGTGAATAGTGCCAATGGCAGTCTCGATGGAACAAAGGATGCAGCTAACAGTCCGTCAGTAACCACCTCTGGTAAAATCTACGATGCGCAGGATCATGAAGGCTTAGGGCATATTGGTTATGGAAACGTTGGTAGTAATGCCACCAATATCACTATCTCTGCCTGGATTAACCCAAGTAATTTAACCGGCAGTGGGGAAACTAGTACTTATGGTTATTCGATATTTTCTGCGCATTCGGCCGGAAACTACACCTGGCTCACGGTTGGTGGAACCGGCGGCGGTGGTTCAGTGGATGAAGTTCGTTTCTGTGCTTTCTCTAGCAGTGCTACTTGTAACGTAGCTAGCGGGTCTAATGTTGGTACTGGACAATGGCATTATGTTTCTGCTACGGCAGTTGATGGTGGGGCGGCGGCCGTACGAGTAGATGGCAATAATGTACTTAGCTTTACCAGTAATGGCGGTGGAACCTGGAATTCTGGCTCGACGATCGCTGATTTGCGACCGGATCGAAATATTGAATTTGAAGGTATTATCGATGAAGTCCAGATTTCTAACGTCGTGCGTTCAACTGGTTGGCAAGACGCCACATATCTAAACCAAGGCACAACTTCTGATTTCTATACCGTTGGTTCACCGCAACAAGACAACGTAAGGACGTTTGCCAGCACCAATGTTACGGCTCTGGGCGACGTGGTAATCGAGAGTGGAACAGCTGTCTTCCCAACTGGTAATTTTGCGATTGGTGGTTCCTTTACGAACAACAATCAGTTTGATAGCAATGGCGGTACAGTTGTTTTCAATTCTACTTCAAGTTCTGAAACAATTGCCTCTGGCATTTCAACTTTCTATGATTTAACTTTTGATGATTTAGGTGGGGAATGGACTATAATTGAAAACGCGACAGCTACCAATGATATACAATTATTGTCAGCTAATACTTTAGTCATTGATACCGGTGTCACCTTAGAATCAACCGGTACCTTTACGAATGACCTTGCTAACGCTTCGACGACCTGGGCGGGAGCGACCCTAAAGCTCTCTGGTGGTACCGACTTTGCTATCAACGCTAAGACCAATTTGGGTGATGATTACAACATCTTGTCCGTTACTGGTGATGGAGATATCAATATGTGGAATTCTTCGGCAGCCACCTATGACACTCAAAATACCTCTTCAATTTACTCTCAAGATCATGACGGCGTTGATGGTGATTTGAATATTTACGGTGACTATGTCCGCGACAGCGGCATAGAGTATTGGAGTTACGCCACTGATTTTGATGGGGCCGATTTGGTAGCCAGCAGTTCAGAGCGCCAAGTTGATGTCAGGATTGAAAGCGGAGCTTCGGTACTAGCTTCTTCTTCCGAGTTGCAAATAGTCGGTGCCGACAGCGCTTCAACTACGGTCGATTCCATCAGCGGCACTTTTGCTCTAACCGCCAATCACACTACCGTAACCGCTCAGTACTTCACCATGACCGGCACTGACGCTACCGGATTTGCTTTAACAGCTTCCAGTACCATCACAAGTTTCGATGACGCTCTATTTACTATTGGGGCTGTTTCGTCGGCCATTAATGTTGACGCATCTACTATCGATACCAACCCGGCGGCACAATTTTTCAACACCGATTTTGTCACCAATGGCGGTAACGTGAACGTAACTTTAAGTGGTAGTCCAAGTTCATACTGGTGGTTCCGCGATGGAGTGGGTGACCGTTACGGAGAAGCTTTTGATAATGGTGATGGTAACCCTGGTTCAATTCGCTTCGACGATAGTTCCTACTCGATAGTTATTTCGGGTACTGTATATGCTGATGATGGTACTACTTCTTTAGGTGGCCCAACCTGTGATGGAGTCACCGAGAACGTACGGATTGTAGTTGATGGCGGCACCTACTCTTCTTCAACGCCGTGTAGTGGTATAGATGGCACTTACTCATTTGGAGGGGTTAATTATATTGGCGATCCAAACATAATCGTTTATCTCGATACTAACGGTGGAGTTAATGGCTCAGTCATTACCAAGACTCCATCAACCGACATCACTGATTTTGATATTTATGCCAACCGGGTTATGACTCGGCATGAAGATACCGCTCCTTTAACCATCGCTGATATGGCGGTTTATGATGAAGCTGACGATACCGATATTCGGTTTGTGGCAGCCACTGGTACTACCAATACTTTAGTTGTTAGACCAGAAACAGAACTTTATATATTCGCGACTACCACCTTCACCCCCGGCGGTACCATCACGCTAGAATCTGGCGGTAGCGGAGCTACTTATGATGGAACGCTGCATCTAGGCGATGGAGCTACCTTAGTGGCGGCTAGTGGTGTTGCCACGACGACCCATCAAATCGGAGGTTCACTTATGCTAGAACCAAGTGCCATTTTCACAACTGCTTCCTCTACCTTCGCCTTTACCGCTACGACCACCGGTAAAACCATCACTGCTTCAACCTCACTTACCTTTAACAAACTACGCTTTACCGGCGTTGGTGGAGGCTGGAATCTGAACACCGGTATTACTGCATTTGATGATATAGAAGTCGCTACTGGAACTGTCACTGGTACAGAGGACGTGACTGTTTTGTACGGTTCTTTTTACGGAGATGGTCTGGTCTCTTTAGGCAGTGGCACTACATTAATAGAAAGAAGTAGTACTCTTGGTGGTTTACAGGGATGGACTTTCAGTAACCTAACTTTAGGAAACGGCTCAGTTGTCGGTACTACTACACCTGGTGGCACGGCCACTAATACAGTGTCTGGGGTACTGACCATCAGTAACGCTCACTTCCTCGAGGCCGGTAATTCAGCATGGAGCTTGACTGGTAGTGGCAGTGTCTTTGTTGAGACTGGTACTTTCTTAGAAGATACGAGTACCATCGCTTATAGCGGAGTAGCCGGCAGCAACGTACTTAGCACGACTTACTATAACTTAACCATTAATGCTAGTGGCGGTACCCCTACTTATACTGCCGGAGCGACTGGTATTTTGATTGAAAATAACTTACTGGTTGGCGGTGTCGCTTCTACCATCTTTACGCTCAACACTAATGATCCGGTGGTCACAGCTAATGGTGATATTTATCTGGCCAGCAACGGCACGTTGGTTGGTAGTAACTCAAGCACCTTAACAATTAACGGTAGTTGGGATAATGACGGTACTTTCGCCAGTTCTAACGGGCTGGTCGATTTTGCGAGCGCAGACGTTTTCACGATAGCGGCCGGTAACTCTGACTTTGGGGATGTCCTAATTTCTGGTGCTGGACCGGCCTCAATCACTGAGCATGCCACCTCTACCGGAGCTTGGACACTAGCTACAACCTCTGACTTTACCGTAAATAGCGGCCAGAATTTAGCAGTGGGGGGTCTCTTTAGTAACAATGCTGCTGGTAGCGCGACCACTTGGACTGGCTCTACACTTCACTTGTTCGGAGCTGGCCAGTATGAAATAAATGCGTCCACTACCGCTGACACGTATGACACTCTAAGCGCTGCTGCTGGTACTCACATCAGAATGTGGAATTCTAGTTCAAGCGTTTACGCCACCGCCAGCGGGGGGTCTATTTATTCAATGGATCATTCAAACGTATCGGGTGATTTATATATATTTGGTGATTATATTAAATCAAGTGGTACCGATTATTGGAGCTACGCTACTGATTTTGACGGCACTGATCTAACTAGCACTGAGCGACCGGTTAGTGTTTTGATTGAGTCATCCGGAAGTGTTACCTATAGTGGTGGCACCCTGGCAATGATAGGTTCTACGACTGCCACAACAACAATATCTACCCAAGGTGGAGGAGATTATTCATTTGATATTACGGCCGGTACCTTTAATGCTCAATATTACGAGTTCAATGATCTCGATAGTGACGGTGTTACGATGACTGGTTCACCAACCATCACGTCACTTTCTAATGGAGCATGGGTGCTTGATACCGATGCCGACATTGCTCTAACAGTAAATGGTACGGTTATTGATCAAAATCCTGGCAAGAACATTCTAAATAATATCTTTGCTACTACGACTGGTGTGGCGACGGCTATAAATGTGCGCACTGTGGGCAGTACGGTAAGTTCATGGAGGTATAATATCCATGCTGGTGATATTGATGGAGAAGATTTCGATGATGATAATGGCGACCCTGGTTACATAGTCTGGGATAACTCCACTACTACCTATACAATCGGCGGGACAGTCTATCAGAACGACACAGTAACACCATCTGGTGTGTGTGGTGGAACCGCTAATATTGTACTCGCTGTCAACAATGTGACCGTTGCCTCTACTACATGTAATGGTTCTGGGGTCTATCAATTTGCCGACACCAATTTCGACAGTAACGATGTTCTGACAGTGTATATAAACGATGAAACCCAAAATGCGGTAACTGTAACTAAGGAGCCAATTTCTTCAATTAATAATCTCGATTTATATGAGGATCATGTTATTGTTCGGCACGAAAACGTAAATCCACTTAATATCATAGACATGATCCAGTGGGATTCATCTGATGATCCAACAGATATTATCTTTACAGCAACTGACGCTAGCCCAGATACACTTTCTCTTGCCGCTGACACGAAATTAATCATTTGGAATGGTAAAGAGTTTGAGCCGCAGGGTAATATCACAACTGGTGCTGGTTCGGGTGATGCTATTGATGGTACAGTTGAGCTATTTGTAAACTCGACATTAACTTTAGGTAATGCCGAAAGTCATAGTTTTGGTGGCAATCTAGAAATGGGTACCGGCTCAATCTTCACGCCGGCCCAATCCACTGTCACTCTAACCAGTGACGGTAGTGGTCGAACAATTGATACGAATGATAATGGATTTTATAACTTAGTCTTAAACGGTGCTGGGACTTTCTCTAGTTTGGATAATGCTTTTAATATTGCTAACGACCTATCTCTCACTTTAGGTGGTCTGACTTTGCCAAGTGCTACCACGACTATTTCCGGTTCTCTAAGTGTGACCGGGGGAAGCTTTAACAGTAATAATGGTTTGGTAGAGTTTGATGGTTCTGGCACAGAGACTATTGTGGTTAACGGTTCTGATTTCAATGAATTGTTATTTACCGGTAGTGGTTCTTGGAGTATTAATGACACTAACGCCACCACCACTAATGATGTAAACATTGCTAATGGATCTGTAACGTTACCGTCAGGAATATTCGCAGTTGGAGGCAGCTTTATAAATGAAGGTGGTAATTTTACTCACAATACATCAAACCTTGTCATGGCTACTTCTGGCTCAGCCACCCTTCTAGCTTCTAGCTCAGATTTATACGCTGTCACCTTCGATGGCGGTGGAACTTTCACTATGACCGACAATAGCCTAGCGTTGCTTGACGACCTAACTATAGTCAGCGGAAATTTAACTTTAGCTTCTGGGACTCTTTCTATCGGTGGTTCATTTTCAGCTATTGGTGGTACCTTTGATCATGCTTCAGGAACTATCTTGTTCAATTCAAGCGACACTGGCGAAACTATTAATCCAGGTATGAGTGATTTTAATAACGTTTCTATTGCTAGCGCTGGTGGAGGTTGGTCTGTCACTGCTGATGCTACTACTACTGGTAATTTCTTACTGACCAGTGCCAACAGCTTTACTTTAAATTCTGGTGTTAATTTAGCAGTTGAAGGTGTGTTTGGTAACAGTGTTGGTGGCGGAGCGACTACTTGGGCTAATAGTAATCTTAAACTTCTTTCCGGTACTGATTATAGTATCAACACTAAATCAGCTGGCGGCGATGTTTATGGGACGCTTTACCTAGCTGAAAATATGGATTTGCGAATGTGGAATAGTAGCGCTGCTACTACTACTCTAGCTAGCAGTTCCGTCAGCTCTTTATACTCTCAAGATCACTCAGCTACTGATGGTTATCTATATATTTACGGTAATTATCAAATTGCTACTGGTACAGAATATTGGAGTTATGCTAATGACTTTGATGGTACTACAGGTGTTAACCGGCAAGCTCATGTTTTCTTGGTTGATAACGCCTCTTCTTCTATTACCCAAACAGCTGGTAACTTAAACATTGTTGGTGCTATCGGGGCTACTACTAGTATTCAAGCTATTGGTAGTACTGCCTACAGCTTGATAGTTAGTGGTGGTACCTTCAATGCTAGTTATTATGAACTTAGAGATTTAGATATTAATGGTTTGAATTTCTCTGGCACGCCGACCATTAGTTCACTATCTAATGGAGATTTTGAAGTGGCAATTGATAATGGAAGCGCTATCACTCTAACTTCGACAGCGCTCAATGCTAACCCATCAAAATTGATTGATGATGTTCGTTTCGCGACCACAACAGCCATAAGCGCCGTTAACGTTAATCTTAACGCGACCACCACTAATGCTTGGACCTTCCGTGCTCATATTGGTAATCTCTCCGGTGAAGATTATGACGTTGATGGCGTTGATAATTGTGGTTCTATCCGCTGGGATGATAGTGCCTGTCTATTGGTCGAACAAACACATTATCGTTGGCGTTATGATGATGGCGGTGAGGGTGTGCCAAATAGTGAGTGGTTTGATTCTAGTTGGAACGCTCGACAGCGAGTCAGAATTAAAAACAATGACAATATGTTTTACGCCACCACCACCGTTAAAGTGAATGTGACATACGATGCCGATATGCAAGCAGACTTTGATGACTTACGATTTACTACTAGTGATGGTGTGACTGAACTTGATTTTTGGTTAGAAAGGTACACTGCATCAACTGACGCTACGGTTTGGGTAGAAATATTCAATTTACCTGCTAGCGACAATCTTGATTTGTTCATGTACTACAATAACGGTTCGGCTGCTTCGGTTTCTTCGTCCACGGCTACCTTTGTAGCGATTGATGATTTTGAAGACAATAATATTTCAGAATATAGTGGTGACACCAGTAAATTCCAAACCGATGCAACCTTTGCTTTTGGCGGCTCTTACGGTCTGGAGCCAGTGACGGCTAGCGATTTTACCAATGACGGTATTGCTCGTTTTGATCAAACTATTTCCCAAGGTCAAATCATCCGGTACATGCAGTATGTAGATACAGGCGCTGGTTCGGGTGACGAGGCTTGTACTATGTTTGGTATCCAATCTCCGGTCGCCAATAACCAAAACTACGCTGTTTGTCTAGAACAATTCTTGACGGATCGAATGTCATTAGTGCGTAATGTTGAACGAAGTGACAATTACAGAAGTGTGGTTATGCTGGCTTCCACCACTGTTTCTTACAGTACTGGTTGGTATGAAGTAGAGATTGATTGGCAAACTGATGATTCTATTTTTGTCACACTCTACAACAGCGGCGGTTCTGTAGTAGCGACTACCACCGCCACAGATAGTAATTATACCAGTGGTGGCATCGGCTTTACTTACTGGGGACAGAATGGTGGTTGGGATAGTTACACCGCCAGATACAGAACCGACACTAAGCCGACAGTTCTATTTGGCGCTGAACAAACCGATGGTGGAGCCAATTGGGCGGCGGCCCTTGATAGTGCTGGTGATGTATTTGAGATAGGTGATACCTCTCGCTTGCGTTTGTCAGTAGAAAATTCTGGTCTTGATATTACTGGTCAACAATTCCAGCTGGAATTTGCGGCTAAAGACAGCGCTCCAACCTGTGAGGCAGTATCAGCTAGCTCATACGTTTCAGTACCTGAGCAAGCTTCGTGTGGCTCTTCACCATTATGTATGGTCACTTCTTCAAATTTTGTAGATAACGACAACACTACCGATTTACTTTTGGAGACTAACGGTACCTTTACTTCTGGAAAGATGGTTGAAGATCCATCGAGTCTAACTAACGCCTTAGATATTAATCAAAATTATTATACTGAGCTAGAGTACGCTCTCACTACCACCATCAATGCTACCTCAAGCGCGTACTGTCTTAGAGTAACTGATGATGGGGCTGAGCTAGATTCATATTTAAGTGTAGCTGAGCTCGGTGTGGCCTTTAACCCAAGTATTACAGCCTGGAGTTTGAATGCAGGAGCAGATATTGCTTTGTCTCCAGGGACTACTACCACGATTTATGCTACCGGTACCGTTACTGATCTTAACGGTTTCACTGATTTTGCCGGAGCTACTTCCACTGCTTTCCGTAGTGGCGTTACTGAAACCTGTAGTGAAGATCAGAATAATTGTTACCGAGAAGAAACTCCACAATGTAATTACACAGCATGTGCTGGTAATAGCTGTACACTGTCATGCGCTTTTGACATTTATTATTTTGCTGAGGCTACCGATAATGCGCCATATGCCGGTGAAACTTGGCGAAGTTATGTAGAAGTAGCTGATCAAAGTGGAGCCACCACCTCTGCCTTTGCTCCTTCTGTAGATCTTCTAACTATCAATGCTATTACTCTAGCTACGAGTACAAACTCTATCAATTATGGCTCACTTACTCCAGCAGCTGATACTGGTAGCTACAATGCCACCACTACTGTTATAAATATAGGTAACAATAATATTGATGTTAGTATTGATGGAACGGATCTGTCTGATGGTGGGGCCTCAACTATTCCAGTATCAGAACAAAAATTTGCTTCTACCACTTTTGATTATTCGGCTTGTGGATTCTGCAGTACTTTAGCGACTACCTCTACAGCCATTGAAGTTAATTTATTTAAACCAACCTCAACCTCTACGCCTGTGGTAGCTGATGTTTATTGGGGCATTCAGATTCCATTCGGCACAACTGCCGCGCCACACCAAGGGACTAACACTTTCTACGCGGTGACAGATTAGGGCGTGCTAAGATTATGATAAAGATGAACTTTACTCGGACACTACTATTACCACTAGTTATTTTTGGGGCCGTTTTTGCCTTGCCGATCAATGCGCTTGATACCACGGCACCGGCCATTAAAAATGTCGAAATTGCCGAAGTGACAGACTCTAGTGTAACCGTCACTTGGGAGACTGATGAAAACGCTGATTCGATAATCAACTATGGCCTTAAAGAAGATTACGGTATCGTCCGTATCCCAACGGTTGATCGAACCGCCCACTCTATTACGCTCGATGAACTGGAACCGGGCCGCACATATTATTTCCGCGTGGTTTCGTCCGACTTAGAAGGGAACCAAGGTATTTCGGCTGACTATAAAGTGTTAACCAGTGGTACGCCGACCGCTGATGGTAGCGGAGCGGCCAATGCTGACGGGCAAGGTCAGGGTTCACAAGCCGGTCAGGGAGATAATTCACAAACAACGACCCAAACTCAAGAACAAACTGTTGAAGAAATCAAAGAACAAATTCAAGAGATTACCGACCCTCAAAAACTGCAAGAGATTGTTAACGAAACGGTCAAAGCCATTCAAGGCATTACCGAAGATTTGACGATCGTTGGTCCACCGACCGTGATTGTCGAAACCAATTCCGCCATCGTGTCTTGGACTACCGACCGACCCGCTAGTTCAAACGTTTCCTTTTCTCCTTCAAAAGATTATACGGCTGGCAATTATGCGTTCTCACAATCCGGCACCAGTGGTGACACTCAAGATCACGAAGTGCGTCTCATTGGTCTGGAGCCTTTTACTGAGTACACCTTTAAGGTGGCTTCCACCGACTCTTATGGTATTACCGGCGAGAGTCGGGATTTCACCTTCCGCACTAAGGCTTCGCTACCAGAAATCCGTAATCTTCGCATCTTAAAGGTGCAAGAAAATTCCGCGACCTTAGCATGGGATACAACCGTACCGGCTAAAGCTTTGATTGAATACCAAGACCTTACTACCGGCATCCAAAACTCTAAGGGACGGCCAACCTACGCTACCAATAACCAAATGGAGATTGAAGGCTTAACCCTCGGTACTCGCTACGTCGCCTTTGTGATTGCCGAAAATGCCGGTGGTGACCGTGTCAAAAGTAACCCGATTACTTTCATTACCGTTAAAGACACAGCTGCGCCAATTATTGCCAACGTAACCAACGAGTCGACGTTATTCCCGGGCGACGAAGTACGTATCCAAACCATCATTGAATGGAAGACCGATGAGCCGGCTTTCTGTTTAGTGACATATCGCGAAGGTGTGTCAGCTGGGGTGGACCCAGTAACGATTGAAAAAGAAGAAAAAAACTACGCTGAAAAACACGTAGAGGTAGTTATTGATTTTGCCTCCGCTACCGTGTATCAATTTTGGCTTAACTGTGAAGACGAAGCTGGTAACGCGGTGCAATCCGAAAACTTCGTGCTCTTCACTCCGGTCAAAGAAAAGAACATCATCGACATCATCATCGAAAACTTTGAAGCCTCCTTCGGTTGGGTTAAGAACATTAGCAACTAAAAGACGCGATTTTGGCACACTTCTTTGTCACTTCGCACAAATACTTCTTCAATGTACGAGTAGTACATCTCAGTCGCCTTGGCACTAGTTCCTCGAATTGTATCCGAAGTCACGTCTTTTAGAATTACAAAATCCTGCTTCAACTAATACTTAAGTATTTCAAAAAATATGTGTAGACAACCACTTCCTCGCATCTGCTCTTTAATGTCATAATAGACACAAATGGCAAAACCACTGATTGTTTGTCGTGACTTATCGATCATTTACAACAAGGGCAAGAGTAATGAGTTTAAGGCACTGCAGGGAGTAAACACCGATATTTATGAGGGGGAATATATTATTCTCTTCGGGCCTTCCGGCTGTGGGAAATCCACGCTCATGTATTCCATCCAAGGTTCACTGCCACCCGGGGAGGGGACACTCCTGATTCGTGGTGATGATGTGTACTCTTATCCACCACAGGAACGCGTGTATTTTCAACGCCACGTGATGGGTATTATTTTCCAACAGTTTAACCTGATTCCGTCACTATCAGTACTTGATAACGTAGCCTTACCGCAAATTTTTTGTGACGTTGATAAAAAATCTCGTGATCGCCGGGCCCAATCTCTTCTTGAGAGATTTGGGGTAGGACATGTCTCACACAAAATTCCCGCCATGCTTTCCGGTGGTCAGCAGCAACGCGTGTCGGTGGCTCGCTCGATGGTTAATGATCCACAGATTCTCTTGGCCGACGAACCAACCGGAAACCTCGACTCTATTTCTACCCAACAAGTAATGGACAAAATTGACGAGATTAATACTTTTGATAAACGCACTATTATTATGGTGTCGCACAACGCGGCTCATCTTAGTTATGCGCACCGGGTTTATTATCTGCGGGATGGTCGGATTGTACGCGAGGTAGTAAATCCACAGCGAAAGCAAATCAAACCAGTCAATGAAGGAGAGACAATTGTAACTGAACTGGAACAGTTGGCCCGTCTCTTTCCGTACGACAACATTGAAACTTTGCGGGTGAAAAGCCTAACCAATTATCTCACTCAAGATTATACTTTTGATCAACTGGTCCGAATGGAAAAAGCCATTAAATTCTTCATCACTGGTAAAATCGACAAAAGTAATCTGATTAAAACTTTGACTAAGAAATACGAAAATGGGGGAGTAGAAATTTCTCGCGCCGCGGCCGAAAGAATGGCAAACAAGTCAGAAGAAATAATGAGCCAGGCTGATGATATTCGTCGGTTTCGAGCCCAGCATGAAGCCGACGGTGCCTTTTTCTCACAGCACAAGTTTGCTGAGCGCCTTAAAGAATATCTCCAAGGTAGCTACAACTTAAAATTTAACAAAGAAGAAGAAGCGCGGTTTTCTGAGCTCATTGCCGATAGGGTGACTGGCGTGAGTGATGCGACTGAATTTGGCCGTATGCTTGAAATGGCTAAACGCAGTGGGGGGTTGGGTATGCCAACCAGCTTGGCCGATGAAGTTACTCGGTACTTTGAAAAGTTAATCGCTCAAGGGGTTGATGTAAGTTATAAGTGAAAGAAGCACACAGAGCGAAGCGACAATGTGCGCCTTTCGTTCCCGATTCGCTCTCCTAATGCGAATCGCTGGAACAAAGAAGGTAAAATACTAACAAACATCTTTATTCCGAAAACTATTT
>Ga0100403_1001146_pt1 | contig 24625 bp, 25 predicted proteins | sample CryGeymet201501t_FD_83663 | JGI IMG/M metagenome (GOLD analysis project Ga0100403, IMG submission 83663) | Groundwater microbial communities from Crystal Geyser aquifers in Utah, USA - Crystal Geyser metaG 2015-01t | ecosystem: Environmental > Aquatic > Deep subsurface > Groundwater | place... | reverse complement strand
TCACTTTGGAGTATATACTAGGAATGACTAACATTTTGAAAGCTTTGTAAGTAAACCCAAAAATGAATTTGATTTTTGTCAACTCAAAAATCAAATGATTTCTTCTACGGAAACTAAAATAACATGTCAGGATAGAGTTGAATCCGTCGTGTGCATGTTTCTGACTCTGATACTAATAAGCATCCCCGGATTAGGAAGTATACTTCCATCATTCATTTTAGTTGATATTGAACGCGGTTATGAGCATGAATGTCCCCATGATTACTATAAATATTACTATGCTATGATTGCACCTCTGGTATTTACTAGTAATGGTATACTACTCAGTATGATCGCATGGATCTGTTATCTTAACAGAGATATTTCTAGGAAAGGTTGGGGATATGGTCGTATATCACTAGATGATACAGATGATGAAGTTTCCAACATAGAAAATGAGAAAATTGTTTATAGAAGAACTATATTAGGAGTTCTTCTCTTTTCATCCGCTATAACTATGATCTCATCAATGATTTCGTGGGTTTCTTATATTACCATCCATTGGAATTCAGATTGTAGTCATAAATATGAACATTTGTATGACTACAAACTAGTTCTTTCTTTACTACTAGGTTGGGTTGCTGTAAGTATTCAAATTGCTATCACAGTTATCCTATTTCGTCACAGGTGAATGATAAAAAGATAAAAAATAGGCTTTAGATATTATATGTATATTGTTTAAAAACTTGATCGAGGAGACTCGATAGTTATAAAATAATTTAATTACAGAGTTGCATTATATATTCCCCCTTAGAATAAGTTTAAAAGTGTGAATCTAGATGATAAATGGAATCATTACAAGTAATTCAGAATTTTCTATCTCAAGGATCTCTTGACCAAAAAACTCTGGATAAAAAAAGAGAACTTCATCTGTTAATCGGAAGACATTTTTATGAAGTGAAAGGAGTGAATTTTTGTATTGAAAATGAGAATGATTTAGTTAACCCTGTAATCATAAAGCAATTAGTGGTACATATAGATGTATTTATACGTAATTGTAATCCTGAAGACAGGAAAACTCACCAACAATGGTTAGTCGAATTTGTGAATGAGCATATTTCTGGGAATTAACTTGGAGATATTGATTGTAAACAGTTTAAAACTTCTCCATTATAAATCAATAAAAGCTAATAATATGACTCAAGAAAGTAGCCACGATTATATCAACGTTGTCAATAGATTCGTTGATACGATAGAACATAATGAAACATTCACTGAAAGTAAAAAACATTCTTTGTATGCCCAGTTTAGGTGTGTGATAAATACACAAGAATCTCCTTCTTGTATGAAAGGGAGTTTTATCATTCTTCTTATTCCAGAATTAAAAATGTACTGCAGCAAACTTCACAGAGCTATCGAACTAATTTCGGATGCACAAGGTAGGAAAGAGATATTCAGAAATCTCAATGAGGGCATTAACATAGCTTATCCTCTCACTTTGGATGATATTAAAATTATACAATCTCTTACTGATGATAAACTATCTCATTTCTGTGTTGAGAAAGCTAAAAGATATATCTTTGATATACGAAAGGAAAGATATGCATATTACGAGAAGATTATAAATGAAATCGTACAAGGAAATGAAGATTTACCAAAGAAAATATTGGAAGAAGTTATGAACGATCCTTTTAACTATTATGCACCTCGTAGAATACAAGAATTAGTAGAAGAAATCTTTCTTCGTACTGACATTTCCCTAAATGAGTTTATAGATCGTCTTAATACAAAATTGGAATATAATGTGTGTAATGTGTGTAATACATGCAATGAGGGTGGCAAGTTTGATATCACACGTATTACTCAGTTTATATCAACATTGGTTAATAATGGTTCAGAAGATATCATTTCATATATAAAAAGAATGCAATTCAATCTTGAAGGGTTGGATATTGATTATCAGAATAAACAAGGACCTTATACTATATCTTTCATATCATCAGTTTGTAATCTCTTCCATGATATCCTACTTGAGTTGTGGGATGATATCTTCGAGTTCGAATGAATTTTTAATCATTTGATTAAAAATGATTTAATCGATTAAATCATCAGTTATAACAACTATGACTGAAGAGAAAGACTTTAATATCATTAAAAATCTTGCTTTGAAGATAGCTAACCGTTCGTGGACTAATTATACTTATAAATCTCTTAATGATACATATAAACTATGCAAACATGAATTAAGTATAGAAGATATGAAGAAAATAGAAGATATACATTTCGATGAATTCGTAGAGAAAATTATTCACCATGATACACCTCCTCATATGAAGAAGTTAATGATAGAGTCTTTCTTTGATAATCTGAATACAACTCTCGAGAATACAAACTTCTTGGGTAAAATTCTGAATGATATGTGTTCTAAAAGTGAATATGAAGGATTTACTCTTTCGCTAATGAATTTATGTGAGGAAGATGGGAAAGATGGGAAAGATGAACATACAATACGAGGTAGATTCTTACATTGTATGGATATACTTGAGAATGATGCTAAGCTTAATATTTCGCCATGTTTCGGTAGAAGTAATACTCATCTTCACAAGGAAAATAGGAATACATATTATCGAATTGTGGATGATTATATTAAGGATCAGCAGAAAATTAGTACATACTCTAAAAAATCTATCATTAGACGTAAATGTTTATCAAAATTAGCTCATATATACAACGTAATTGAAGAATTAACTAAAAGTGACGTAATAGAGTATTCATTCTCTCGCTCGGAGTATTTATGTTCTGAACTAACTACTCTGACTAAATATAACACTTATAACGATCTTGTATTATCATACAATGTACAAGATCATTTACTTGATGAATTCAAAGAGTTCCAAGAGTCTCTTAGAGACTTTGTTTACTGTGAAATCTTAGACTATTCTATAACACTCAATGAAAGACGATTCAAGATAATAAACAAATTTAGGCTATTCCGAGAAAAATATCCAACCAAAACAAGTAAGAATTTACAATTAGCCTTGTTTAATATTTTCTCTAATATGTTTATGATAGAAGAAGGAGCAAGAGGAAATATAAAATGAAAAATTATTAAATTCTAAAGTTATTTCAAATGACCGATCATAAGCTAATCAAATATTTAGGAAAAAATCATTGGCTCTGTTATATCTCAAGTCAGTTAATCAAAACGGTTTCTGATTTTGAAGAAGAGAAGGAAGCCAAAGATTTCATAGAAAGTATATTGCAAAAGGATTCCTATAAGGAAGTAGATAAATTCATGTCGTATCCTCACGATCAACCTTACTTTACCATACCTAAGGATGATTTCAAGTATTTTTCTAGTTCTGTCTTAGATGATCTCACAGTTGATGATGGTCATTCATGGGAAAGTGTATTCTTCTCTTTGTGCCGTCATGGTCATCTTGAGTTCATGAAATGGTGTTCTGGCAATGGTAAGTTTGATAGTCTTAAAAAGGTTAAGACGGCCCAAATTATCGAGACCGTAAAAAAGAAATCATTCTGGGCATCATCTAAAACAAAAACAGAGACTAAAGTTGAAATACTAGATCTATTTCGGGATGAAATCTTGTCGAAGTGTATCAAAATTATAATCAAGAATGATTATTCAGATGATAGATTATTCACATTTGAAGATACAAAGGTACACGAAGCTCTCATGTGGATCACCTCTAAAACAGAGAATGCTGGTGAATTATTCGATAAGGGTGTTTCAATCAAGCAAAGTAAATATATTGGGTTCATGGTATGGCTTAGATCAGAATACAAAGCATCATTCACAGGTGTTTATTATATTTCCTCTGTTGAGAGTAATAAGTTGGAGTTTACTTTGAAGAAGGTTAAGTTTCTCAAAACTCATGATATCCCTTTTAGTTTGAGCTCCGTTAAGGATGAATTAGATCTATTATTATATATCCTTGATAAAAAAGATGTAGAGGGATTTAAAACTCTGATTAATGCTCATAGTTTGACCTATTGGCTCAATCATGAAAACGTTGTTCCTATGCTATATACTTTCATGATTGAGCATAATTTGCTGAATATCATAGATAGATCTTTATTATATGATTTCTATGGTAGTTATTTAGAAATTTCTCAGTTAGAATGGCTGAGAGATGAGCTCAAAGCTGAACCTCCCACTCCTCAAGTAATGCTTAAACATCTCGATAATTTTGCCAGAAATATATGGTCACCTTCTAAGAATAACAGTGAAAATATAGCAAAATGGTTCTGTGAGAATTATCCTAATATTCTTACTTCACTAGATATAGTTGATAATATATTGATACCTATAATAAGAGAATTCTCTATGTATAGGAGGCAAGGTCAAGGTGTTAATACTTCTCTCATCTCTCGTGCTATTTGGATTGTAGAAATGATATCTGATAGAATACAAATCAACCGATTGTTCGACGAAACTGTTAAATGTAAATGCCTTCCAATAGCAAGGTATATATACAAACATAATGATCTCCCTCCGCCGAAAGATATATATGATCATGGAGAAAATGGTCAAATTACTAAAGAAAAAATGGATTTTTGCTTCTTGATACAAGTTATGTGGAAAAATCATTGATATGTGCTTTTCTCATGTTTATTCTGATGTATATCCTCGATTAAGTTTTAACAAATTTGTTAAAACTTGCAAATCTATCATTCCCATCATTCCCATCATTTCTTAATATTACCATCTGAATCTAGATCCACAAATTCACCTTTCTTAAAGTATATATCAACCCAAACATCAGATACGAAGTATGGAGAAGGGATTTTCTTGATAACATCAAGAAATTTCTGTTGGCTATTTACCTCCGTATATAACTTACGTATTTTCTTCTTACTTTCAACTCCTTCGTCTATCATTCTAGCTAGGAGATTCTTTTTATATTTCATATGCTTCCTCAAAGCTTTCATAATTACAACTTTAGGCATACTAATACCTGTAATAAGAAGATAAGCTATAAATCTTAACGCAAAATCATAGGTATGAAGATCTAGAATAGTAGTAGAAATTATCTCAAAGATATCTACACCATAGATAACTTCATGATGTCTTTGCTTGAATAACTTATGCATCTCAGCGTCGAGATGCCCATAATTCCACCATTCTTCAGGAACAGTTATATCTCTATCTCTCATTCTAGTAGCATCTTCATTAGTACCGAACATGAGTGATTTTTCATCTATTTTAAGAGAATTTGGCGAATGTGTCTCAGAAGGTCCAAGTGAATTTCCATGCTTAGAATCTTCATCGTAGGGAGATGGGAATAATTGTTCTATTTGAAGACTCCAAGCTCCTTGAGGTATAACCAAGGCTGAATCTTCACCTTTTTTAACTTCATATAATACTTTTGATATTTGTTGTGACACTAAATACAAGGATTCCCATAAATTATAACTTCCTTTTACAGATTGAGTTATTATCCTGAGAATATTACTCAATCCTACATCAGGATAATACATTCTAAGATATATGAATATGAAACACCAAATAGAACATGAACCTCTCATCATATCAGATAACTCATCATTAATGATATAAGCCCTATTAAAATTTCTGTCTGAATCAACTAATGTTCCTTGGATAATTTGAGGTCCCGATTCAACTCCGTGATTAACATCTTTGAATGTAATATACGTAAGTTTATCTATTCCATCGGGGTTTATGAGTAATCTTTTGTAAATACTAGAAAAAGATGCTATTAACTGATTATTTAACTCTTCTGGCATCCATGACTTATTAGTATTACCATGAGGATCAAATCTAAATAGTTCTCCAGTTAATCTATCGAAAAGAAGTATATTGGCATGTCCTTTTCCTCTAGTATGGTTTTTTAAGGATAATAGAAAAACTATATATCTTCCTTTATTCACACATTTTTCCATTATAGAACTTGCATATGTATCCATATCTTTAATCTCTTCTGGTAGGAGTAATACTGCTTCCCTCGAATTATTCCTTACTCTCCATACAATCATAGACTTGGTAGTGCCTAAATTGCCATATTTATATCTTTGATTTCCGATATGAAAGCATTCACTGGGGAATCTATAAAATAGAAGAAGATATTGTATTTCTATCCATTTTTCCGATCCTATATCTACAGTGCACATATAGGAATCTGTTTTATTCAAGTTAGCGTAAGTCAATCTACTCATTTTTATTGGTATAAAGTAAAGTAAAGTTGCAAACTAAATGGTTTATAAAGTAGATGTAAAAGGCAAATATGAATCAAAATACAAACCGTGAAAGAAAATGCAAGGAAGTTAAGCATGAGAAATATCATGAATGTGATGTTAACTCATATCGAGTATTTACGCAAGATATCATTAATCTATCATTCGCGAGTCAATCTCTAAGTAAAAGTGGTAAAGCAACACCCGCATCATCTTTTGAATTATTCTCTACCAATGTTTGTTTTACTGTAACTACACAATTAGAATTAACAGCAGAAGAACATACAACTGTTCATCTATTGACTAATAGTATTACCCTCAAAACATTTGATGTTCCTCCTGGAGTAGTAGTATCTATTCCGTTCAAGTATCTGCCAAGTATAGCTAATCATTCTCATTTGGAGCTGCTTGGAGATAAACCATTTCTTTATCATCTTACTGGTTATGATCATGTATCTGGAAACTATGTTAATGATTTGAAAACTAATTGGTATTTCCCAGATCTCGAAGCATGCGTAATGGGAGGTGTATTAAGACCTATGAATCAAGCATTCAGCCAAACAAGAGATTACATCGAGATCGAACGTAAACGATCAGATGCAGATCTAGTTTCTGCAACAAGAGTATTCAATCAAGAATTTGCAAAAGTAGTCGAGTCTTCTGCTAAATATGAAGATCTTCAGGTTGATTTAGCCGAATTATCTCACCATTTTGAGAACATCTATTCGTTGCATGCAAACGATAATGTATATACCGAACTAATTGTAACATGCAACAAAGAGGAAAAGAATGCCATGATTCATTTCATTGATAATAATTGTATTATGTGGACTCGGTCATTAGTTCGGGGAGTAAACAAAATTCCTTTCGCATTCTGTCCTGGTATTGTTCCTTATTCTAAAGTGTGTGTTAACATAGATTCTGCTGATTACACGGCAACATTACGCGGGTTTAAGATCAACGAACCTTATAGAATGAATATGGCTAATTATAAATGGTATTTTTCTGATATCAATGCTCATAGTAGTAAGGGTAATTTAATTGTGGCACCTTGTGGTTGGTAAGACTATCATTAAATGATCAAATTGAAAACTTCTTAATAAAAACTACTCAATAAATGGTATCTTTGGGAGCTGAATGGGATACAAATTTATTAGTTTATTTCCCGCAGGGTGCATTACCCAAAGGAATACATTATCGTTATCCTTTTTATAAGAATGGTAAAATAAGTATAACTTTAGAATGGTGGAAACCCCGTAATTTAAATAAATCAGATTGTATTGCTTCTTTAGAAGTACAAATGGGAGTATTTCATGGCGATTCATCATTTAATTTAGAAGAGTTTGTAGAAGTTTGTCAAATATGGACACAATTTTGGGAAAATATCATAGGAACTAAAAAAATATATATTAATGATATACCTTACGATGTGTTAATATATAGCTCTGATAATATTCCTAATTCTCTACGATATAAAGATTGCGCTAGAACTCAGTTGTATAATGGTACTGATATATCTTATACTGATACTTTCCATGATAAAAATGTCATAGGGACAACTCAGATAACTATAGGGATAAAATTACCCCAAGTAATATCATTGTTTTCTTATGTAAGTCTCCTATATGAAGGGCATACAGATATGCAATTATTTCCCATTTATGCATCATATGTTAATGCTGGATATTATGCTTATTCTGTAGGGATTCGAGACTTGTCATTAATAGCTTTTATGCTCTTAATAAGTCATTATATTTACGTCATGAAATCATACGAACAACTTAGTAAAGGTGAATATGCTAAGTCATTTTTTGGGATCAAATTGCGTACTAATTTATATGTAATATACGAGTCACTTGGGAATCCGAAAAAGGAAGTTCGAGGTCTTTTAGATTATTTAATTGAGAATGAAGAGGGTTTAGAAAATGTATGCTCTAATTTTCTCAAAACGTTCTTCAAACCTCAGCAAGGTTATGTAATCATAGATTCTGATAAAAAAATGTCTTTTTCGGAACTAATAATTATTGGAAATCAACTTCAAAATAGTAAAGAAATAAATATATTTATTCCTCCTTGGGGTGGTAATTTACCTCATGTACAAGATGAAAAGTATATGATTAATCTTGAATCAAAAGGGTATTCTCTAGATTATGGAGAATGGAACATTGAGAAGAAAAATACGATTCACATGGAAATTAGAGCTGTACCTAATTTGTTAAGTATCACAAAAGGTGGATCAGTATCTGATTATTATTCTTTGCCAGTTAATAAGATGTGCACAGAACTAAAATATTTGATAGGAAAGGTATTAAATAAAGCTCTCGAGGTAGATCCTTCTATTATTCTTCCACCTTTAGAGGATTCAAATTGAAATTTTCTTATATAAATAGGATAAGAAAATGGATTTTACCATTCCAGAATGCGAATTAGGTTTATGCTCTCCTCTTAGAGTGAACTGTGAAGATAGAGAAGTATCATTATCTGATTTCTATTATGGGGATGAATTATGCACAGCGATTGACCTTTTGGATAAAGTTTTGAATAAAGGAGGTATTATATTGGACGAAAAAGAAATACATCTCCTAAGCATGATAAATAACAAACTAGATATACCTAAAATTTATATGTTCACAGAAGTTGATGAATATAGTAAATTATACAAATTAGTTAAGTATAAGTATACTCGTATTCCGGAATCTTTGAATACTGAAAGTAATATGAAAACTGCTCTTACAAAAGGTCATATTGATGTTATAAGATATTTCAGAGAAAAACCTATAATAGGACATGGTGTAAATATGAATTTATGTCAATGTGATCTTATTGTATGTCAGTTTGCAGCTCAGAATGGTCATTTACATGTTCTGAAGTGGATAGAGAAAAATAGAACGTATGAAGGGAAAATAGGAAACCTTCCTTGGGATGAATGGACTTATTTACATGCAGCTGAAGGAGGTCATCTTCATATTATGGAACACATACATAGTATACATCAGCACCATTTTAATGAATTTCATCGAAAAGCTCCATTAATCTACGAAATGGCAGCTATGGGAGGTCATATACATGTTTTGGAATGGACGAGAAATAAAAATATACACGGTGATATATTACTACCATGGACTGAAAGATATATGATTTGTGAAAATGCTGCCCAAAATGGTCATTTGGATACATTAAAATACATGAGAAATAAGAATATACACGGATTACTTCCAGATGGAACTCCAGATATACCTCCTTTATCTGAACTTACTTGTATTGCTGCAGCTAGAAATGGTCATACTCATGTTCTAGAATGGTTAAGAGATCCCAATGAACATGGATTACTACCTGATGGTACTCCTGATATATGTCCTTGGGATGAAAGGACTTGTGAATTTGCAGCTATGTATGGACATTTGAATACTCTAAAATGGTTGAGAAATAAAGATATACATGGATTACTCCCAGATGGTACTCCTAATGTATGTCCTTGGAATGAAAAGACTTGTAAAAGTATCATTGGGATGTATAATTATGTAATGTATGGATCGCGTAATAATAAAAAACATTCATGGAATCATGAAGATTTACTAAATGTTCTAAAATGGGTACGAGATAAGGAAGAACACGGAAAAGATGTATGTCCTTGGGATGAGGAAACTAGATTGTGGGCTGAGAAACATGGGATATATTAATTCGTATGTTACTGATTCAAAACAGTTATCATCCTAGTTATTCTAATCTTAATTACGAAAAAGCGAATCAGGCATAGTTTTCATTATTGATATCAACTCCTTTTGATTGGAAATCTTAGTTTTATCTTTCATTAAATTTTCTTCATATTTGATATATCTCCTCAGTACATTTAACAAATTAAATTTAGATAAATCTGATTCCATGAGTTGTAAGTATTTTATATACCTAAGGGTAATATCTTTTTTCTCTTCATCTGTTAAATTATCTTCTAATTCTGAAGTTACTATACCGAAAACTTCTGCATTCCATATATTCTTTTCTAGCGGTATTGCAGATAATTCGTTTATCCGATGATCTATTTCACCCCCATCCCACCAGATTTTTGGCGGATTAAACATTTTAGTTGATATAAAAACCTTATCTCTTCCGAACATTAATGATTTTTCGTCAAAATCATTATTGAGTACAGTCTCTGCCTTACTCTCCAAAGGAAATAGTTGTTCGATTGACATTTCCCATGCTGCTTGTGCTATAGCTATTTCACCATCAGTTTGGTTAGTATAATTCGTATAAAATAAACTTGATATAGATTTCCAAACTACTTGTATGGTACTCTGTTGTTTTCTTCCCTCATCTCTAATATCGAGTTGTTTTAATTCATAGGATAACTTTGATATCTTCTGAGATACAAAATATAATGATTCTGATAAATTATAATTACTATTCGGATTAATTATCAGTTTTAGAACATCTAAAAGAGGGATATCTGAATAATACATTCTAAGATATATAAATATGAAACACCAAATAGAACAACTACCTCTAATTAGATTATCTATTTCACTGTTAACTATTGCCAATCTATTATAGTTCCTATCTGATTGTAACATTCTGATTTGTATGATTTGAGGTCCCTCATCATGTATGACTTGATTAAAAGTAAGATATCTTAATTTATCTATTTCATCAGGATTTATGAGTAATCGTTTGTATATAGTAGAAAATGCCTTAACTATTTGTTCATCTAATTTTTCTGGCTCCCAACTTTCTTCAGTATTACCATGAGGGTCAAATCTGAATAGTTCTCCTGTTAATCTATCAAAAAGAAGCATATTGGCATGATTTGGAAGAAAAGTTTCGACTAATGATAACATGAAAACTATATATCTTCCTTTATTTACGCAGTTTTCCATTATAGAACTAGCATATCCGTTTATATCTTTGATTTCTTCTGGCAGGAGTAATTCATAAGTTTCAGTAGAAATATCAACTTTCCATATGATGGAAGATTGAGATTTGGTATGTTTTTTCCTTTCATATTTCTGATTCCCGATATGGAAGCATTCTCCGGGGAATCTATAAAAAAGTAACAAGAATTGAAGTTCTATCCATTCATCTTTGCCTACATTCCTCATACATCTAAAAGAATCAGTTCTGTTCAAGTTGATATATGATAACTGGTTATTTTTCCATTTTTTATCATCCATTTTTATTGAAAGAGAATGGAAAAGTAGCACTACTTTTCCATTCTAAAAAGATAGATGAAAATCATAAATGTCACAGAAAGACGAAATTAACAAAGATAGAGTAGATTTCAAAGAAGGAAGAATTGATGTACTTATTGAGAAAGTAAAATTGGAAGATTTGGAACTCAAGAATAAGGCTGAAAATGCAAATGAAGATGATATCACAACTATAAAAAATGCTACTATTTTATTCCTGGATACTTTCCTAGAGAAAATAGAGGATTATACAGATGAAGATAGAAAAAAGCACATATATCAGACTTGTATGTGGAATTTATGTAGTAGCTTAGTTTCATGGGTAAATAGTCATTATTTCCCAAGAGAAAAGTCTGACGAGATACTAAAAATCCCTCATACTGTAATCCAAAGAGATGCGGGTCATGCGATGAGACAAGTTTCTAGATGTAAAGAAAGTAGAAAAGATTTCATAGAAAGATTAAAACAACATTTCGAGATGTATATCACTCCAGAACATAAAGAATATACTTTTACTATTAATAAGTTAATAACAGAGATGTACAGGAATCGTTTATATTAAGTTTTTTACCAAAGGAAGTAATAACTAAACCAAGCAGGACTGTATTTAACAGTAATGCATTTTCTGCCATTCTTACAATACAATCCACCATGACGAGCACGGTAACTCTTTCTTCTGGCTTTATCCATATGATTTTTGTGAGTCCATAACCCTCCTCCTTTGTTTTTAGGTACAGAATCTTTGTAATGTTGATAATCTTTATGTCCAAACGATACTTTCTTTCCATTAGGAAGAATAGCAGTATATTTATGCTTACCTTTTCCTTTTACAAATCTGATACCTGCTGGTAATCTCATTTATTTTGTTATAACAAGTATCATAACAAAATCTATTTTATTCTTCAAGATTCCGAATATTGCTGAACTTCACCCCGACAGAATCACAATCAGTCAAATTATATTTCCAATTCTTGGTGTGGTATTTTTTCTTGAGATTTACCAAGTTTAGCATTCCTGCATTGTACTTTATTACACAATACAAATCCTCGTTTTCCATGGAATCTGGGATTTCTACTACAATCCAATATATCTCTTTACTATTTCTTGCGGAAAGATTTAGTTTGATTTCATCTTTAGTGAAATGGGTGCACGTCTGTTTAGAATCTACTACTGCATATGGGTAAGTTTCCTTTGCGAAAAGAACTTTAAGTGAAAATATGATATCATCCCCCTTAAAACAGGTAGGTTTAAATACTCTGTATAGTTTGGAATTATATCTCACATTTCTGACATGTGCATCTTCATACAAAGGAGCATATCTAGTATAACTAACATTTTTCTTCCCTTCTCCTTTTTTCTCTGATATTACCATTACTACTATTGGATCTCCTGCATTATTTGTAATAGTATCAGATTTGTTTAATAACTGTTCTGGCAAACCAGGAAATTTACCAAATATGAGATGATTATAATTATCTACCAACGGCGTCTTTTTGTGAACCCAATCATTATCATTGAGTTCATATTCATAATCCTTTTCATATTCGTTATCTTCGTCAGAACGCCATATGTTTATTAATGTATCTATGTTTTCCTTAGAGATAAATTGGGTATTTAGTACAGAGTTACTATTATTCGATATATTCTTCCTATTTTTAGTAGTCATTAACCCAACATCATACTTCGCGATAAACTCTATATCCTTCTTATTCATGTATTCAGGTATTTCCATTACTATATAGAGACTGTGTGTATTAGGGTATGTTATATTTAGTTTAAGTTCATCTTTAGTGAATTCAGTCCTTTTTCCATTTGAATCTATTAATGCATACGGATAACTTTCACCCGTAAAAAGGACTTTTAATGAAAATACAGCATCATAAGTAGCCAAATAAGAATATATAAGATTATACCATTTGGATTCATGCTTAAATGTTGCCATTACAGGATTCTTATTATGATTAGGGCATAATGGATCATATACAGTGAATCTTATATTTTTAGTATTATTGTATTTTGATAGTTCTAGCCATGGTCCAATATGATGGTTTCGAACAGTTCCATTTTCATCTATTACTTGTTCGGTAAGACCTAATTTATCAAATAAAAGAGGACTGAATTTACGAGCCATGGTTTTATTCATATGAACCCATTGTTCCCCATCTTTTACATCTATATTTTCCATATTCTCCATATTTTCCATATTCTCCATGTTCAAGAATGGATTTATATCACAAAGAGAAAAGGATAAACCTTTAATTGTTTTATCCCATAGAAAAGGTATTTGAGCTTGCCTGCATAAATTTCTTAATACTCCTAAAGCTTGGGAGTTATTCACAATTGGATTTGGTATACCACTTACTTTAAAGCAAGATTTAATACCACTGTATGTTTCATTCAAAGCATGAAGATTAATATCATCGTTACATGTGATTTCCGAATTGTGATCTTTCAAACCTGAGATTTTGAAGTATGGTAAGATACATTTAATCATATTTAACTGTAAAAGCAAGTTATTCTTACTATTATAACTACCTCTAATCATCATATATTTACCTTTTTTCTTTAATTTCTAATAAGTTTTTATTGATGATATCATCAATAAAAACTTAATCGATAAGTAACAGACAATTAATAGATAATCACTACCTTACCTGTACTTTTCCAGTAAAACCAACTCATCTTCTTCAAATAGATCTAAAATCTTCCCTTGAGTATGCTTAATGTATAAATCGAGGACAGGCTGGTATTCTGTATGTCCGTACCAGTTATTTCTGACAAGATCAATATAAATCCTTTTTGCTTCGTCACACATGGGATTAGCCCCTAGTGTATTGAACATCCAATCAAGTCCTTTAACGTTTGGACACCCAATGTAAGCATATTGCACGAGGATGGTATCTTTGGCTTGTTGAGTTAGAGGTTTTCTGCGCAAGTCGAGTAAATAATCAGCAATTTTAAGCATATCTTCTACAGATTGATAGCTATCAGCGTTACAAAGGAATAATACATCGAACATTTTCATTTTCTCAAATTCATCTTGTGTTTTCTCATAACCATGTAATTCAAGGGACTTTTTGTATAACCAATCTAGAATAGGAACTGTGCAACTAACCGCATTTTCTACCATTTTAGGCGATCCTTGTTCTCCGATATCAACTGGAAGATACATATCAATTTTACCTTGAATCTCAGGTAAGGCAAACATGTATTCAAGTGTATCTAATACTAGTTTTTCATCTACTTTCGGATATCTAAGAGCCACATTACATTCATATACAAAGTCTTCAAGACGTTTATGTTCATCGCTTGTAGTAGGATACAACCATTTTGCCACTTTCAGATTAAGATTATGGATGGCTAAACTATGATACCCATTAACATCTTCTTCTAGGATTTTCTTTAGAGCTGGTGAATTAGATTGTTCATACATCTTCATAACTTCAAGGAAGTCATCAGCACACTCTCTTGTGCATACAGCATCATAAAACTCTTCATTAGGGTCAGATGGGAATGCTTTTTCGAAAGCTTCGGGTCCTTCTAATTTAGCTTTCTTACAAAGAGATAATGTGTTCTTAACTCTCTCAATTCTATTTTTCATGAATGATTGCAACATTTTGATATATTCAAAAACAAATATCAAAATTCAATTCAAGAACTTAAATATTTCTCCGTAAAGATGAAAGTCTCCTAATTTATGTGTTTTGATTAATCTTGAACTATGGTGATCATAAGGGCATTCAGAACCCATTAGGAATACTCTTTTTTGATATCTAACTAGTAAGTCTCCAAAAACCATTACTTTTAATTGATCAAAAGGAAATAAATCTAGTATTTTTCCTTCCGTAAATATGATATATTGCTCAGTCGCCGACATCTTATTATTTACGCTTTTATTACATCTTCCACCTCTTTCCATTCTACACACATGAGAGAAGCATTCAATCGCATATTTACTCATTAAATCACAACCTAGATTTTTCATCCATTCGAGATGAATTGCAGTATAACTATTGAGGATGGAAGATTGCATGAACTCATTCTTCTCATCTTGTGTCAAAGGTGTTTCACGTAAAGAGAGAAGAAACTCAGCAATATCTAAACTTTTCGCTCTTTTCCAATAAGGAAATATACATGAAAGTTTTAAATAATCTAAATCTCCGAAAGAATCGCGAGTTTTCTCTTCTCCATGATTCTCAATACATCTGTCATACATCCATTTTACGACGTCTAGTAACCCCAACTGAATTGCTATTCCTAATATGTTACACGTATGATTGCAAAAGTATCCATAAGTATCATCTACAAGTTCATAAAAGTCAATATTCTTTCCTGTCAAAGTATAAGTGAGATCCAACATACCTATAACATCGTGTTTATTATGACAAGTTGTCAATGCAGTGGCCCAATTATCCAATAGACCACTATTTGCATCATTAACTTTGGGATATAAGTATTTTATAAGTTTCAAATCAAATCCGATTATTGCAGCATGAAATATAGAGTTAAACTCTCCATACCCAAGGCAATCTAGATAGTTTTTACAATTAGTATCTGCATAGAGATCTAAAATTTTAATCATAATATCACTACAACAACCGTTGCTCGTGTGTATTATTTCTTCTATTTCTGCATAATCACAAAGGGAATTAAAAAGTTCCAAATCTCCACTATCTTTTGCTGCTTTACATTCATCAAACATAGTTTTAGCATGCTCAATATAAACATAGTTATATTGTTCCGTTACTTTGATTTCTTCATCTTTTTCTTCAATATAATTTTTACAAGCTTTGTATTCCATATATCTATCTTCATAGTCTTCATCTTTATTCTTATTTATGAAAGATCGCATATTTTTCATGTATTCTTTCTCTTCTTTGTAATCATCATGAACTTGTTTACTCAGATATCGAGGTATTTCTGAATTCTCCATTTTGATTATGTTTAGATTTTAGTTAGTATAAAGCTTTTAAAATCAATTAGTTTTTGATATACATGTATATCAAAATTTATATGAACTTGAATATCTCTTTGTAAAGATGGAAATCACCTAATTTATTAGTTTTAATCAGTTTTGATCCTGTATAAGGTTGTTGTGAATCATTACTCTCAGAACCTAATAAAAATGTCAATCTCTTGGCTAGTTTTAAAGTATCCTCAGTCATCATATAACTTAGTCTATATGCATCGAATAAATCTAGAATCTTACAATTCGTTTCCATAATGTAGTATCTAATATAATCCTCGTTCTCCTTATTATCACACACGTGTAAGAAATAACTCTTAGTATCTTCGTTATTCAAAAGATCAAACCCAAGATTGTCTCTTAACCATTTTAATGGGTATCTATTTTTACTTCCTAATATTCCAGTATCAATCACCTCATTCTTTTCGTCTTGAGATAAAGGATTTCTTCTCAAATTTAGGAACAAGTCTGCTATTTTCATATCATCATCTACAGTGCAAGATCTATAAATACATGCTAAACCTAAATAGAAGGTATCCTCGAATATAGTTTGAGTTTTCTCATAACCATCCAGAAGGATTTCCTTTTCATATAACCATTTTGCAACATCTGCAAGTCCCATTATAGCTATATTTCCTAATATAGTGCAACTGTTATTATCAAAGTAACCAAATGTTTCATTAATGGTATTGTGGATGTTTAATTTTTGAATTGTGTATAGATACTCCAATACTTCGATTATACCATCTTCTCCGTGAAGGATTTCCGATAAATTACAAGTACAAAAAGCAACTACTAAAGTATGATCAATATCAGTCAATTCTTTTTTACTCACAAATTTATGCATAAATTTAACTAGATCGATGTTAAATGCATGGATTGCATTCGAGAATAAGATATCTCCATATTCTTTCGTACTATCTACAAAATTATACGAAGATTCTCCCATAATATCTATAAAAATAGGAGAATCTTCATATAATTCAAGTATCTTAAATAGAATATCACTACAATCTCTGCGATAACTCATATCTTCTATCATGTTAATATCATACGTGAGATAGAAATCATCGATATTGGTGATGTTTTTAAGATGTAATAACCCATCAAGAATAATTTGAGCTTGTTTTCGATCCATACTTATTCTCCTTCAATTAAATATACTGAAAATCAATTCAAAAAGAGGAATAGAACTATTCCCATAAGTTTAAAAGGTAATTTACTTATGATAATGTATAGTAACACAAATAACGTAAATAACATAAATAACATAGATATGAGAATGGATAGTGATGTAGACACAGAAGCTAGCATATATTTAGAAACACAATCCGATATGTCCGAGCTTCAAACTCTGGAATCTCGATATATCAAAAGAACTAGATGTAGATCTGTATTTATGATGGTATTTACCTTGTTCTTTCAAAGTCTTCCTGGGATAGTAATCAATACATCGATATTTGGTGTTGTTATATACGCTTATATGTATAGTTCATATTCATACTTCTGCGTTGATGAATGTAAAGCTTATATCTATGTGTCTCTATGTTGTGAATTTATCATTGTATTTGTTATCCTTTTGACTTGGCTCAATTGGATTAGAAGGCAAAAACCATTTACTTTATGCGACGGTTATTGGTATCTTTACAAACGGTATTTTAATGGAATATCAGATAATGAGATAATTCATACAACCACAGACTGGTATAAAAATACCAATTATCATTTAACAATATCGTTGGTGGTAACTTCTATCATATCCATATTGTCTCTGGTTGTGTACATCTTCATTCGCAATCATTATGGATGTGCCAAATATCAATATGAAAGGTTAGATAGTAGTATTACTATGATAATAATTGCTCACACAGGAGGTATAATTATACAAAGTGTAATCACTCCTCTATGGTTAAGATTATATACGAAATAGAGAGTTATTAATCTAATTAGATTAATAACTATACTTACTCACTCATTTAATCCTTTGCACACTTCGCAAGTAGAATCATCACAGATATCATCAGGTCTATGTTCTCTCCATACATCGAATAAGGTTTCTTGTTCAATAGATCTCAGTAAAAGATTGAGTATCTTATCTTGATTGGTTTTAAAAATACTCCAATAGGTTTTGGGTTCTTCCGTATCCCATATATCTTCTTTTGAAAATGCTACTATACCGCTCAACTGATCTATTACACGTAAGGTTATTCGTCTGGATAACACTTCTATAGATCTTTGAAAGGTCTTGTCTTCTTCTCTGTCAGGATATTCATCCTTAAGGAAAACAATATAATGTTTTTTGACAAGTTGTGAGATATCCCGATCACTTAACAAACTTCTTGGTTTTTGGATATATTCAAGAGCAAAATTAATCAGCAAGGTTTTTACACTATTGATATCACTATATTTCTCGACAAAGTCCCTGATTTTAGTTTCTGTTACGATTGGCGATGCCATGGTTATTATTAGCCGGATAAATTAACTTTAATTCAATTTGGATCGATTTAAATGTCTTAGTAAATTCCGTGTTTAGAAGCTTCGATACGAACCCAATTCTTCTCCCAAGGACATATCCGATCAACACCATGTATTTCCATATCTCTCACCCATTTTCCTTTCCTTGATGAGAGGTATGAAAAATAATTCAGAAGGAAGAATATAATCTATTTATTAATCTGACCGAATTGAATTTAAACTCAACCCATGTAGAAACAATAACAATTATGTCAACCGTTCCAACAACAGAATTAAATATGACAACTTCAAATGGCAGTAAATTACCTTGTGGAATTTGTAAGAAATTATTTAAGATGACAACATTAGTCAGGAATCATGGTGTTTGCGGGAGATGTGATAATAAACAAATTTCTGCTATTCTAGTGGATCTTCCCAGAAAAACCAGAAGTATGTCTAGAAGTATGACTAAATATACAGAAGAAGTTCCTCATAAGAATAAAGTTAGGTTCGACAAACTCAACGTTTCAGCAAAACACTGCAGATTAACACCTAGACTTGCACCTAAGTTAACTCCCAGACTAAGTCCTAACATAGTGCATACATACTCTTATACAGAGTATGAGAAGAAAGCTTCTGCGAATAGTACCCACGAAGATATAGTTGATACTATGGTGGATGATGTTATTCAAGACATCTTAGCAAGTGTAGGGAAAGAGTCACCCAAATCTTCTGTTCCAATTGAGAAACATGACGAAGATTTAGAAATAACGCAAGATTGTATTATACCAACTCTAAACATTGATAACCATAAAGATTCTCAACAAGAACCTACTACACTAGATAATGATGAGAAAGATATGAAGTTAACTCAAGAACCGACTGTAGATGAGTTATTCTTAGATCCTCTTACTCCACGTAGAGAAGAAGTTAAGGTAGAAGTAAAAAACTCAACCGTAGATACTACGAAGTTAAACTCAGCAATAACATTAGATCTTGCGCGAGTTCTAAATCTCGCGGCTTCTTTTCTTGAATATGGAAATGGCAAGAAGAATTATCCAGTTAATCCAGTAGTTAACCAACTATGGAAATTATTGCCTTGTTCTATAGATACTTTCTTGCATCCTAGTTCAACTAATAGTCTCGTTAAGATGTTCTATGACTTCAGGCAAGGATATAATACGACTCTGTCCAAATACATCAGACTTATTGCCTCTAGTAAAGACCTGAATTCCGATATGAAAGATTTCTTGAGTAATCTTGAACAAGCTGAACTATCCAACTTCCTGCGACTTGCCAAGATATCTCAAAAAGTTAAAAATATGGATTGGGATACAACTGATCTTTTACGCAGAAGTGACTTTCTTAGAAGAGAAGGAAGTTTACCTTGTATGAATTACTGCATAAATGTAGGAATCATGTGCTTACCTACTAATTCTTATAGAGTTGAGGATTCTCTAGAAGAACTAATCCTTTCAGAATGGTATTTCTCTAGTAATCAACTTCCATATGAAGGGTTTGATTGTTTAGGAAAGATTTTAACTCTAGAATACCTCTTGGGTATGTTGGAATATGATGAATTCAAAGAACAGGTCAGAGACTTTGTCGATGAGTTAGATAATCAATATGAAGATGAAGAATAAAAATAAGAATAAGAGAATGACTATAATTCCACGATTATAAATTCTATGACTATTAGTCATAGAATTTTGCTTTTTAGTCTTCATATACATGCCAAGAAGTATCAACATCTTTCAATCCATAATCATACCAATCTTGATTAAAGAAAAAATCTTCAAAGTTCATCTCTTTAGCCATCAGAGATATATACCAAATTCTTTCTTCGGGTTTCAAGCGTACATATGCATTATGTACTTTTGATACAAATTTGGATACTCGTAGGATGATCTTCCATAAATTATATTTTCCTGGGTTCATAAAATCTTCTCCTATGTCTCGCGGAGATAAATCGGGATAAGAAAGTCTCAAATATGTATATAAGAAGGACCAAGCTGAACAAAATCCCGTTTCTGGTTTGTTTTTATTTCTCATGTAATCATCAAAAATATCGAATTTTCTTTGTTGTCCTTGGAATATTTGAGGTCCATATTTTGGTGTTTGTTCTAAGAAACGAGGGCAATTATCTAATCCACTCGATAGTTTCAAAGGTTTCTTTCTTTCTTCAAGTATCTTACTAAATATAAATTTTCCCATTTCAAATATTGTTTTATCTAATTTCTCTGGCTTGTACATATCCAATGAAACTCCATGTGGGTCATATCGTTCCAATATACATGTTTCTGTATCAAAAATTAACATATTGGCATGACTTAGAGTTACTTCTGGTTTTGTAAACATAGAGCCAGTAATTCTAGTTTTATTAGGAAAATAAGACAGAGCGAGATCTATCATGATAAATCTACTGTCTTTTTTATCTTTATAACAATCATAAGCGTTATCTCTAACTACAAAAGTATCATTTTTAAAACTTTTCGGAACATATAATAATTCTGATGTTCTTGTCACTGCCCATATAAAGAGGTTGTTGTTGTAAAACAAATCTTTAAAATCATATGATGTAGGATCCTTCTTGTAGGGTAATATGCAATATTTTTCGAAATGTTTTCTTAACAGATCACATTGGATTTTATCCCATATTATATTCCCCATATTTACGTGAATTATTCTGTGTATCCTTGTATCAATTTCGGCAGGCCGAATAACCTTTTTACCGTCATTTAAACTATACTTTCTATCTTCTTCTGCCATTTATTGAATAAAAAAATGAATTTATTATAAAGGCATATGGCAAGTTATAAATGCTAGCATTCCACGGATTCGGTCAAAATAAGGATTTATTAAACATGTTCATCAAATCCTTTGCTAAAAAATGCAAAGTTGACTACACTTGTTTTAATGGGAGTTATGAACTCCCTCAAAGAGAAGATGATGAGAAAGATAAGAAAGATAAGAAATCTTATTGTAACTACAAGTATTCGAATATGGAACATTCCGAGATTATGCAGAATGTTTGGAAGGAAAAGAATCCTCTTCCAATCTGGAAATCACAGGATGAATTGAAAGGTTATATGATCACACCAGGTAAAAAAGTTGTATTTGGGTTTAGTGAAGGAGGTATGGTGGCATTTCAAATGGCTATAGCTTTCCCTGATCAAGTTTCATTACTTATCATAGCTTCTTCACCTTTTCCGGGTAACATGGATGATTGCAAAGTAAAATGTCCAGTTGTAATCATTTCATCTCCCCAAGATGAAGTAGTAGATGCAGAAAAGACAAAGTTATGGGGGCAGTATTGTGATCAAGTTACTTTCATTGAACATTCCAAGGGTCATAAAATCTTCCTTCCTGGACAATTGAAAGAAGAGATTAGGAAAATCTTGAAATAAGTATTTCTTAATGATAACAATAGAAAAGTATCCAATTTTGGATACTTTTCTACTAAGAATATTTGCCCATGAGGTTATATATACAAAAACATCAACATAAAGAATACCAACTTTCAAAGAAATGACTAATTGTATGATATGCAAGACCTCCAAGAGTGATTCTAAAGCTAGATTTACATGTGGTTGCGGAGATTTTATATGTTTCAACTGTGCTGATAAAGAAAGTATTACATATGACAATTGTGGAAAGTATTTTGGGCATGATCATGCTGTCTATGGTAGTAATTTTGGTGAAAGTGCTATTGGGTTATTATTAAAATCTGAAGAACGTGCCAGGAAATTAGTTGATCAAGCCCTTTTAGACGTTCCCAAAAAACCCATTGGAAGTGCACAATATTACATCTTCAATGATGCAGTATTACAAGATCTCAAGCCCAAGTTGAAATTGAGCAATATTACCTATCCAGATTTCGTGTTAGCACAGTATAAACCTCGTGTAATCAAAGAAAAAAGGAAGAAATTTAATATGCCCAGAATCTGTGATTTCTATACGAATATACTTGTTGAAGCTGATAGACCCTCCGAATTAATTATGAAATCTAATGATGCCATAATTAAAGTTATTCCTTATCAAGAAGGTAAGAACGTAATTCCATTCCTATTACCAACTAGCGCTTATCCTTATTCTATGACGACACTTGAAACGAAAGATCCCGAAGGAGCTGTTATTAACTTTGATACTTTTACATGGATGGAAACTAGTAAATATTTAATTACCTATCTTTTCACTTCTCATAAATGGGTTTATCCTGATCTGGGTTTGTTAAGTTGTGAAGGATGTTTAGTATCAGAAGCATCATTAGAATAATTATAATGTTGACAGAGGAATGTGGATCTTTGTAGTCCAAGTAGGAGCATTCACCCATGTATGTTTAGTTCCTCCAGAAGTTAAATTGTTCCACGTAAATGCTATCAAATAATTAGATTTTCCTACCATTATATTTCTTTCATAGAAACTTGAATACTGAATAACCTTGGCTCCTCTAGCGATAGCTTTCTTAATTTCGTTTAATGTTCTCTTATTTGTCTTTGCACTAAAAGATTCATGTAGTAAATTTAACGTACGACCGCAAGATCCCTTTCCAAATTCATTACCATTCCATGCGCATGGTAAATGTAGTGTCAACTGACACCCTTTTTTACCATACTTTAGAAAGAGATCAATAGCTAAATGATCAGACCAAGCTGATCCTCCACTTACAAGGTGAATCTTATCCATAGAAAAACCCAATTGTTTTATTGTACTTTTACACTTTGCATACATTTTCTCATATAAATCAGAAGTCATTTTAACTTCTTGATGATTTCTACCTGCACAACCGATAATAGAAATAGTGGGTGTTCCTTTTGTGTCTTCCATGTTATTATAGTAACATGATGTGTTCTTAATTCAATTTATGTTTATACATATCAGTAATGTATTCGTGAATACATTACACAATTAGGAAAGTTAACCATCCAAACTATGCAAGGTTAAACCACCATTAAGAGAACCTCCGAACTTTGTTAGATCTTGCCAAAGATGCTCATTCTTGCAATATCCATATTTGACGGTATGCTCATCCCATAAGGTCTTGATCTGGCTTTCTTTACATCTAGGGCATACTTTTACGGGTTCCATTGGAGCTTTCTCATCAGTTCTGAGAGAATTTTTAGACTCTGATGTTTTGGGATAAAGTTGCCACATGTGTTTGTTTTCACAATAGCAAGTATGTTCCATATCAAATACTGTTTTAACTGCTTTCTCGTTACACACCGGACATCTTGGCACTGCATATTCATCATGAGTTTCCATAAGAAGAGATTCACCTATTTGTCTATTTTTTACGTATGACATTTAACTTGTTCGATATCTTTTTAAGTTTGTAATAAGTCAGATGAAGGTTAATATCATTACTTCCTTATAAGATTAGCTATTTTCTTTGTTCTGGAATTCCAGAAAGGATAGGTTTCTATGACTCCTAGTTTTAGAAGTGGAACATAATCATCTCCTAATACCAAATTAACTTTGACGAAAAATTTACCTAATTCTATAATCTTTACATCATAAACATACTGTGAAGTATTGTCATAACAAACATCTCCATTGATATAATAACCCCCCTTCATTTCTTTTATAAAGTAATTGGTTATAATTGGTTCCATTGCTTGGATAACAAGATTCGCATCAGTAAAAATCATTTGTATTTATCGACATATTTATCGACATATTTATAACTCTCTAAAGAGCTCATCACCATACCAAGATTTAGGATTCTCAAATATAGGATTATAGGAAGATGTAAGTTGACTCCCGGCATTTTCTGTAATCCATGGTATGCTTGTTTTTACTTTATTCGTGAGATCTAAAACAACATCAATCT
>Ga0100403_1001143_pt1 | contig 24660 bp, 25 predicted proteins | sample CryGeymet201501t_FD_83663 | JGI IMG/M metagenome (GOLD analysis project Ga0100403, IMG submission 83663) | Groundwater microbial communities from Crystal Geyser aquifers in Utah, USA - Crystal Geyser metaG 2015-01t | ecosystem: Environmental > Aquatic > Deep subsurface > Groundwater | place... | reverse complement strand
GCTTCAACTTATTAATAATCTCGTCTTTGATTTCCTTTGCGATTTTATATCCTTGTTTTGCCATAGTTTGTTTCTAAATGATAATACTTTAGAAACAGTGTGCAAAGAAAGGGGTACCTTTCACTAGAAAACTTAGCGCTTTTGGTTCACCTCGCGGACCTATCAGCGATAGTGCTACTCATTACTTCCAATAACCTCTCGAAGCAACTGCTTGGTAAAAACTGGAAGCGAATCCAGCGATTATCATATGTATATTTTTATGGTAGCACGCTGTACGTCTTCTTCATTCTGGGTAACACAGTCGTACTTTATTATTTATGTATCATCACTGTGGTCACGACACTGGCCTGGCTTCGCAACCACGGCTTCATTTTACAAACACAAACAGCTAAAACTGCTAACCTATGATCCCAATCAAACAGATCACTGGAACGATTACACAAGTAGAAGACATCTCGCCAAGCGCCAGAGTCTACACTATAACGCCTCAAGAATCATTTCCTTTTATAGCGGGTGCATTCGTAAATATTTTCGTGCAGCACAAAGGAAAGACTATTCGACGCGCTTTCTCAATGTCATCTAGCGACAAAGACGACGACTTTACGTTAACAATTCGCCTCAGTCGCAATGGAGAGCTTACTCCTATACTCTGGGATAAAGACTTTACTCGTGAGACAGTAAAATTAATGGGCCCACTAGGAATCAATACTGCTGATAAAATGCACAGCAAGAAAGTTTACTTGTTTGGATTCGGAGTTGGTGCAGGGGTAGTAAAATCACTCGCCGACCACATACTGAATCGACGCGAACTCAAGTCTCTCACCATCATAACTGGGAACCGCAGCATTGAAGAAATTCTTCATAAAGATTATTTCGATTACATTGCAAAGAATGGAAAAGTATCAGTGCAATATGTCGTTTCAGACAAAGATCAGACACAGTTCCCAACTGGATACATTCAAGAACACATAAGTGACTACAATTTTGATGACGCTGATGTGTATATGTGTGGCCAGGGAGTTGCTTGTGATGCACTCTATGAAGCTATTCTAAAAACTAGTCCAGACAACTGCAATTTCTTCATCGAAGATTTTCATTAAGACAATTCAAAACGAAATCATAAAATGGAGGTTAGCATGAAACATAGTGTCTCGTGCTAGCACGACTTAGCGACTCTTCGACGAGTAACAAAAAACAGCTAGCTACGATAGTTTTATCGCGACACGTCTCGTGCCAGCTGTTAATGGCGGTGTTTTTTGATTGATGTTCAAAATAGGTTCGTGCAAAGGTTAAAATCTCTCCGCAGAATGATACTTCCGCTTCCAAAAGGAGCGAAGAGGGTTGCGCCGCAGGCGCAACCCCCCCCTCGCTCCTTTTGGAAGCGGAAGTATCATTCTGCGGAAGGAGAGGGATTTGAACCCTCGGTACCCGATGAAGGGTACAACGCTTTTCGAGAGCGCCCCGTTCGACCACTCCGGCACCCTTCCGTGATGCGTGAATTCTACCAAATTGCTATAGTATTAAAAATGATAACCAGACTATTTTAAAGTTTATCTTTCTACTATTACTTTTGTATTGGAGTTTTAATCTTTATTTTAGTTCAGCTCATTGGACATTTATTAGCAATGTTAATTTGATTTTTCATGAAGCGGGGCACGCTATTTTTTTGTGTTCAGTAATTTTATGCATGTGCTTGGGGGGACTTTGGGTTAGCTCCTAATTCCTTTAGCGGTAACTTTTCATTTTTTAAGACAAGGGAAAAGATTTGCTCTCGGTTTTTCACTGTGGTGGCTAGCAACTGCTCTTTACGATGTAAGCACTTATGCGGCTGATGCGCAGGAGAGAATGTTACAACTTATTACTGGAGACCCTGACACACATGATTGGTGGTACTTATTAAATAAAATGAATATTATTGAGTATGATGATTTAGTCGGCAATATTTTTTTTACACTAAGTTTGGGTGTATTGTGGTACGTGGTTGTGGTATTCTACAAAGATATAAAAGACGAGGTGTTGTCTTTGAAAAGGAAAAAATAGCTCAGCTCCTAATATACTAATCACAGGTAGTCAACCCGTCTATCCACATAGTTTTACTAGGGTTTATTAAGATAGTTATCTCCATAGTTTTGCAATAGTTATGCAGGGTTTTATCCACAGCTACTAATAATACCCTTATTCTTCAACTTATTATTAACAAGCAAAAACGTGGTTGCTAAACCCTTGACGTGGAAAGTGGTTGTGTCAAGCTGGTTGTAGTCATACGTGTGTGGTGTTTATCTCCAAATACTTATGTTTCTCTTAGAAGAAACGGAGGCACGTGTGGCAATAAAGCTCTACGTTGTACAGCAAAGGGCCCCCTCGGGGGCCTTTTGCTTTGAAATGAAGAAACGAATGTAATGACTATTCTGAATTTCCGTCCGAATTCGTTCCTTTCCTAAAACGAATTCCTGGACGTACCAGGTCAAGATTTGTTTTTAGATTTAGGCTCTTTACTTTGTCTTCAGGGTGACGTAGATGTCCTCAAGAGCGCGTACCGCATCGCCGGCTGAGATGTTGTTTTGGTGGTACATGATATTGGTGCAATCGCCAGCCGCCCAAATGCCCGGAGTATTTGTCTTTTGAGTCCAAGGGTCAATTTTGATTCTCTTGTATTCATCGGTCTCAACGACACTACCGGCAAAGTCAGTGTTGGGAATCATACCTATTTCTACAAAGATACCAGTTACCGCTAATTCGTGATGAGTGTCTGTCTTACCGTCTTTGTAGGTGACGCCAGTTACGAATTTGTCACCATGCACTTCTATGGTCACCGCATCAAGAATCCCTTTCATATTTTCATGGGCGAGGACTTTTTCTACTGTTACCGGGTCAGCCTTGAAGGCCGGACCACGATGAAGTAGAGTCACACTCTTGGCATAAGCCAAAAGCTGAGCAGCCGTTTCAAAACCGGCGTTCCCACCACCAATCACTGCCACATCTTGCCCGGCAAAGATCGGTCCATCACATGAGGCACAATAAGTAACTCCTTTATGCTCGAATTTATCAGCTCCCGGCACCGCTAATTTTCGCCTGTCTGAGCCGGCGGCAATCAATATTGTTTTGGTTTCGACGGGCTCGCCATTACTTTGATGAACTAAAAAATAATCGTCTTTCTTTTCAATATTGTTAACAGTTGAATCTTCACTGATGTCTACAATCTCTCCAGCATAAGCCCGTAAATGTTCTTCGAGATTTTTAGCCAGATCCGTACCGCTAATAGACGGGGTGCCAATCCAGTTTTGAATATCGGAAGAGACTTTACTTTGACCCCCCCACTCGCCTGTAATGAGTAAGGTTGAAAGTTGTTTTCGTGAAGCGTAGACACCAGCGGCCGTACCGGCTGGTCCGCCGCCAATAATTACTAAATCGTACATCATTTAATATGGTTTACTGCGTAATGCAAAAAATTATAACATTTTAAAAATTAAAAAACTCACCGAGGGTGAACTTTTTAGTTAAATCAGTTGTTTACTTGAGTTTTTGGCGGTGGAAAAATGCGGGCACTGGCGCAAGAAAGCTGGAACTGGCGCAGGTTACTAAACTCGTTACGCTCGTTAAGCACTTGCCAATATGAAACGCCGGAACAGGTCACCGTGAAATTGTTTCCCAGACAATTTCACCTAACTATAATTGTTCGCTTTGCTCCAATTCTAGGTAAGCACTTTCTCCCCGGGCTCGCTAGTTCGTGGCATTAGGAAAGCCATTCACATCGCTGCGCCTTGCTGTACCGACTATTTCAGCTTACTTCGTCGCAGAAATGCTGGTACAGCACCCCAGTCGTCATCGTCTTCTTCATCAATCGGATCGACGGGTTTGGGTTCGGGCTTTGGTGTTTCTTTTACTCTAGTGGACACAGGAGTTTCAGATGGTTCTGGCTCACACTTAGACAGGGAATTAAAGATGCGACCACGTGTTTCAACTTCACCACTAGTCAGTATGTTTTCAGAAAGGGTGTCTCTAGAGGCTGGTCTGACAATTGAGTGAGAATGTTCACTTTCAATTTCTGGAAAGCCAGTGGCAATAACAGTAATCTTGAGTTCGTTCTTCTTAAGTTTGTCGTCCTTGATAGCACCAAAGATAACCTTGGCGTGTGGGTCAATTGATTCGGTGATAACTCGAGCTGCCTCTTGAATTTCCAGCATACCCATATCATCACCTCCTGCGATGGCAAAGAGAACTCCCTTAGCTCCAGTAATAGAGACTTCAAGAAGAGGAGAATTGATAGCGGCTTGAGCAGCTTCTTCAGCTCTCTTATCGCCAGTTGAGATACCAATACCCATGAGCGCTGAACCAGCGTTTTCCATAACAGAACGAATATCAGCGAAGTCAACATTGATGATACCGGACATAGTGATGAGATCGGAAATTCCTTCTACGGCTTGCTTAAGGATGTCATCACACATCGCAAAAGCGTTTTGAATTGAAGTCTCACGGTCGACAATAGCGAGTAGTCGATCGTTGGGGATGGTAATGAGAGCGTCAACCTCTCTCTTTAACGCTTCAATACCTTGCATAGCCAAACGCATTCTTTCTTGCCCTTCAAATAAGAAAGGTTTAGTCACCACACCGACAGTCAAAGCCCCGCTGTCACGAGCAATTTTGGCTACCACTGGAGCGGCCCCGGTACCAGTACCACCACCCATACCGCAAGTAACGAAGATCATATCCGAACCTTTAATAGAATTGGCTATCTCTTCGCGAGTTTCTTCAGCGGCTCTTTGGCCGACTTGTGGATCTCCACCAGCACCCAGACCTCGAGTTAGGTTTTTACCAATATGAATTTTCTTCTTGGCTAGCGAGTGATGCAAATCCTGTGCGTCACTATTAATAGCAATAAATTCCACACCCTTGATTTTGTTGCTAATCATGTGATTAACAGCGTTGTTACCTGAACCACCGACACCAACCACCCGAATCCGAGCAAATGACTCAACGTCTGATTTTATTTGTTCCATAATAAATTAAAATAATACCTCCTCGCGTCCCCACGCGGACTTCTTGTAAAGTGTCTGTATCATACACTGCCTCAAGGGCAGTGTCACCATATTGACATATTTGAGAATCGTTTATTTGTGATGGCGGTGTTTTTGTATGTTTATTTAGAAAAAATATTATTTAAATTTGTTAGGGAAGAAATTGACTTAACCACTTCATGAAAGTGTTTTTAGTTTGTTTACTAAAACCAATATGATGTTCGTCACCGTCACTACTAGAGCCCCAGATGCATAGGCCATAAGCCACTGCCCACGAAGCATCTTTAACTTTACCGTTTTGGCCTGGGTCAAGAGTGGCAATTCTCGATGGTAAGCGTAGAGTGGCTCTCGCCAGGTCTTGGATAGTCGCTATGCCGGAGCCACCTCCGGTAATAATAATCCCAGCTGGCAAAAGACCGTCGCGTTTTAAAGTTTTAAGGTGGGCGTCAATAAGTTCGAAGATGTTAGTTAATCGAGCGGAAACAATTTCATCCAATTTTCGCTTTGAATAATTGCCGCTTGATAGACTACCGCGTTTAATTTTTTCTGCTTCCTCTAGTGGAATCTTCAGACCAAGAGCGATATCATTTGTTATATCATTTGAACCCAGCGGGAAGACTTTTATGGAAATTGGATTACCATCCTCAAACACCACAATCGAGACTGTCTCCGCTCCGATGTTAGCTAGGACACAACCTGCTCGTTTCTGAGCTTTACTAGTCATAACCAAGCTGCCAGCTAGCGGCGAGGCCATTATGTCTTCGACAATGAGCCCAGTACTTTCTAGGGCCGAGACTAAGTCATTTAGATGTTGTTCAAAGGTAGTTATAAAAAGAGTTTCGACTTCGAGTTTGGTACCGCGCATCCCTTGCGGACGACCGAGTACCACTTCGCCGTCGACTATAAAAGAGAGGGGAATAGAGTGGAGAATTTTGCGATTCGGGATGGTATCAATAATATGTTCTTCGCTGTTTTGGACAACCTTATCAATATCAATCTGAGTAATTTCTGAATCGGCTCTGGAAGTGATAACTTCACCGTGAGAGCGCATTTCGTCCAGACCAATACCACCCATCGACATGTAGACTTTTTTAATGGACGTACCAGATGATTTTTCGGCTTGCATGACGGCACTGCGAACGCTACGGATAACGTCACTGTCATTAATAATGTAACCGTTACGAAGACCACGACTCTCTGAAAAGCCGGTGCCGATTATCTGGGGCATGTTTTTTTTGTCTTTACTACGTTTAACAACCACCACTTTTACTTGGTAGGTTCCGACGTCGATTCCGACAATAGTTTCAGCGCTCATAGTTATCAAAATATACCACGTCGAGCGACGTAATACTTACTTTAAGCCGTACTTTTGTGAGTATTTAGCCTCGGCTTTATCCATTGTAGCCCCGTGGCTTAGTCCTTTCAAATGAAGGAGTGCGTGTATATATAAAAAACCGATATAGCCTTTTGGGGAAAGTCCATATTTTTTACACTCTGTTTTGGCGATGGTTGGAGTGATAAAAATTTCCCCGTCTTCTTCTGAGAGAGGGAAGGAAAGTACATTCGGAGAATAGGTTTTGTTTCGGTATTGTTTATTGAGTTCTCTGGCTCGGTCTTTACCAATAAATACCAAAGAAAGACGATATCCTTTTCCAAGGATATCGTCTTTCATTTCCGAGTACGGAAGTTTTGGGTATGAACGAGCAGTGGCGCAGATGGCGACTTCACTCATAGTTTAGCGGTTCCAGCGACGATCCTGAATTTTACCAAGCTTTAGTAATTCTTCGTATTTTTCCTTCTTGTCTAGCTTTTTAAGACGAGCAAATTTCTGAACATTACGAGATTTTATTCGAGTTATGTATCGAGAACCACGTGCTCGCTGAATAATACCAGAACCCTGTACGCGCTTAGTAAAACGACGAATCAGATTCGCAGTGCTTTCGTTATTATTTCGGTCTACTTCAACATTTTTAGCCATATGTGGGGAAGAGCATACCATGCGTGGGTGACGTACGCAAGGTTTTATCGGTTTTATTTATTGATGATTTAGACAGTAACAGTCCGGCGCAAACGACTAGTCAAAAGGCTCTGGGGGACGTGCTCTTGGCTTCTGGCTTCCATGTCACGAAGGATAACGGTTCCTTCTACGTATTCTTTTTGGCCAATAATGATAGTGTGACGAACCTTCTTAGCTTCAGCATCACGTAATTGGGTTGATAGTGAATCACAGGCCAAGTTTTGGTGCACTTGGATACCGGCTTTACGTAACTCATCAATCATCAACAGACTGCGAACTTTAGGGCCAAAACCAAGTTGTACTATGTACACAGATGGGCTGGTGCTAATGCTTGGTCTAGGGGTTCTTATTGGGGCTTTCTTTTCGCGGAGTATAACAACAGCTCCGGCGGCGGACACTTTATTTTTAGAATTTCGGTTAATGAATTCTGAGTAGCGTCCACCGCGGGCATAGATAGGTTGAGGATCAAGCAAGACACCTTCTTCGTTAAATACATCAACCGCAAAAAGAGCATCAGTATAAATATTGTGATGACCCATAAGTTTAGGATCAATTTCGTAAGGCGTTTCGCTCATGTCTAGATACTCCACAATCTCTCGGAAGTGTTTTCGACTATTGTCGCTTAGATACTCAAGTGGACTTGGGCTTTTAAGACCGAGCTCGTCGCCACTTTCGATAAGATGCATCAAGGCGGTGAGAGTGTGCTCTTTCATGAGCTCTCGAGCAGATAGCGGCATGTGGTCGATTCGCTTTCTGAGGTAATTAGTTAGCTCACGGACATAACGAGTTACCGAGTCTGAGTCACCAATAGAGTTTACTCGCACGCTGTGGTTTTCGTAACCAACTTCGTTAAGTAGCGATCGTACTGATTGAATTAAAATAGCTTCAGCGATACTTTTTTCTACACCAAAGACCTGAAGAGAGATGGCGGCGTCTCCAGTGCGAGGAACCCTTTCGGTTGTATAAAATAAGCTTGGGCCTTCATTAGCATGTAGTTTGGCATCGCAGTATGAAGCTAGACCACTAGTGAGCATACCGTGCATGTCATCTTTCTTTCGTTCAGCCGCTGAGTCATTGTTCTCCATACGATCTTTGCAAGCTCGGCACTCTGGTGTTTTTCTTAATTCTTCTGGAGATCGGAACCCAAAAAATTCCGCCGTGTCGACTGCTGTCTTTAGAAAATCTGTGGCGTTAATTGATGACATATGTATTTTAGGTACTTAAGAACTAATATCTTGCAAGGCGGTATCACTATTAAACATACCCGGCATAACTCCAGCCGCTCCTACCGGGAATAGGCGCAACAGGGCTCGGCCGACTATGTTTTGCTCTTGGAGCACTCCCCACATTCGCGAATCTGAACTTTGGTCGCGATTGTCACCCATCACAAAGTATTCACCTTCGCCCAACTCTTCTTCTAGGAAAGTATTGGGTTGCATAGAGGCAATATAAGGTTCATCAAGAACGGCGCCTGCCGGGTGTGAGCCATTGGTTATGGTGACTACGTTGCCTTCGATGGCAATTTTTTCGCCCGGTAGGCCAATAACCCGTTTAATAAAGAATTTTGAAGGGTCACGAGGATAGCGAAAGATAATGACGTCACCACGCTCTGGCTCTTCAAAGCGATAGGAGATTTGGTCTACAATCAAATATTCGCCATTTTGGAAGGTTTCTTTCATCGAAGCTCCTGACACAATAAAAGGCTGCGCAATAAACATGCGTATCGGGAAGACAATCAGAAGAGCTATGAGTGAGAAGCGAATGATTTCCGTTAAGGGGTGTTCTTTTTTTTCTTTGGGAGTTTTTGGGTTGGAAGCTACTTCTTCAACCGCAGCATCAGCTACTGTGTCGGACATATCATTAACATCTGGAGTAAAGCTCATACAAATTTACAAGTATTATAGTCGCGAAAAAGGTTCAAAGCAAGTTTCGTAATTATTAATTATTTTAAATACTAACAACGAGCCAATTCACATCACAATTTGTTCACGGTTTTACCACTAAAGTACTTCCATTTTAATAGTCACTATCGTTCCTTTAAAATTAGGTCGCGCCGTTGGGTTGCAAATTCTCTCAAATAGTAATGTGAGTTGGCTCTAATCTTCGTAGACTGTACAATGTTTCCATGCACTACATAGTTGCTTTAGGTAATATCGGTAACAAATACAAAAACACCCGCCACAACGTCGGCTGGACAGTTTTGGATTATTTTATTGAGTCGGAAAGACTGCCGAGTTTGGTTGATTCGGCGCAGTTTTCGGGCGGTATTTCGCGCGGTGTTATTTTGGCACAAGAGGTGGTAATACTTTTCCCTCATACCTTTATGAATAAGTCAGGCTCGGCCGTGCGTAAGTTGGTCCCTAAAGAAGAAATTGAGAATTTGGTGGTGGTTTATGATGATATTGATTTGCCGATGGGTGAGATAAAGATTTCAGTTGGCAGGGGAGCCGGTGGGCACAATGGCGTAGCTTCAATAATCGAAGCGCTGGGTAGTAAGGATTTCGTGCGGATACGAGTAGGGATTGCTCCGGTGTCCTTTTGGACAGGTAAGGCTCGACGACCGGAGGCCGCCGCGCTCTCCCGCCACGTCCTGGGTAATTTCACCCGCCGTGAAGAAGCCAAGCTTGCAGAAACTAAGGAAACCGTCCGTGACGCTATAAAGACTATTATCACTGAGGGGGTCGGGGTGGCTATGAATAAATACAATTAAACTGGTAGTGTAGGCACGAAAAAACTCTCTTATGTAAGAGAGTTTTTTCGTGCCTGTTGGGCGGTGTTTGGAGTGGTGTGATCCTCGACACTTTCTGGGATGAAAGTGTCTTACGGATCGGCTGGAAAATATAGTCGCTAGCGCTCGTTATTTTACAGCCTCACCTCCTTCCTTAAATGACAGAGTCATACGTTGTTCCTTTGGTTCAAAGAGAGTGATCTTGAATTTATGAACAGAACCGAGTGAAAGAGCTTCTCGTAGAGCTTCTTCAGACTCAAATTCAGAGATGTGTACCAAACCAGCCACTCCTTCTTCAATCGAAGCCAAAGCACCGTGCTTGTTGTACTTAATAACCACTCCTTCCACCACCTGGTCTTTTTTGTATTTCTTGCTGGCAGTTACCCAAGGGTTTTCTTTAAGTTGTTTGATAGAAAGAGAAATCTTGTCGTCTTTCACTTCAATCACTTTCACTTGGACTTTGTCGCCAACTTTATAGAGGCTGCGGGTGTCTTCCACCAAGCCCCAGTCTAATTCGGAAATGTGAACAAGACCTTCGAGTGAATCTTCGATCTTCACGAAGATACCGAAATCAACCGCGCCAGTGACTTCACCAGCTAATACATCACCGACTGTGTACTTACTAACTTTCTCTTCCTTCTCTTCCTTCTCTTGTGGTCCTTTCTCGGAGAAGATAAGTTTTTGTTCTTTTTGGTCAGCGGTGATAATTATCATTGATAGGAATTCACCCACCAACTTTTGAAGCTCTACTAAGATGTCTTCTTTATTTCCATTCGCTACTCGGGGGTAGTGGTCAGCTGACAGCTGTGAGGCTGGTAAGAAACCAGACACTCCTTGCCAGTCGATAATAAGCCCACCTTTGTTAGCTTCTTTAACTTGCAGACTAAGGACTGTTTGCTTACGTTGAGCTTCTTCGGCATCGCTCCAAATAAGCGCTTGGCGAGCTTCCTTGAGAGACAGTTCGATATAACCGTCTTTGTTTTTAACGTCTACTACTTTAGCCGCTATAGCGTCACCGACTGATACCTTGCGTAAGATATCGCGAGCGTTCATGAACTCGCGACCAAAAATAAGACCAGTTCCAAATGGATGTAGGTCAACATATACCTTGGCCCGACCGATAGCTGATACAACACCATCAACAATGTCACCATCAACCGGTGGGACTGGGCTCTCCTCTAAATAATTGTGCATAACTCCTTTGGGAGTCATGTCTTTATCATCGCTTACCAAAGCGGTGACCGATGAAACGGCGCTGCTGACAGCAGCGACAGTTGATTCGAACATATTTTATTATTGCTATTCCGACGACACGCGTCTGCGTAACCGATTCGCAAGGTGTGAAATCCTTTGGATTTCACACCGGCCGTAGTTCACGAACGCAGGGTTAACGTGTGCCGCTAGAAACTATTAATACCTTTATAGGTGGGAGAGAGGATACTATATTTTAAGGGTTTTGTACAGTTGGGTTCGGAGCAGGAAATTGAATATAAAAAGTGAAAGGGCCGCATCAAAGATGCGGCCCCAATCAAGATCAAAACTCAGCGAGCGAACGAATCCAACACGTGGTCGAAAGTCGGTTCGGGGTGGCCAACGTCGCCGCCGCGGTGCGGACAGATTCCCGACAAATTTTCCACGGCAAGGCGTGGCGTTTGCCCTTACGATGCGGTTGCCGCGCCCACGTCTCATCGCGCCAACGGTAATCATGGTCCTCGAGCCGGTCGGCGTTATGCCGAAGCTGACCCCACTGTGGAGACTTAGCAACCCGTTCCGGCGGCAAGACGTAGCCGTCCAGATACTCGCCGTACCGGGCTTCGATCCACAGTTTGATGATGTCGTCTTGACCGAGGCGACGCTGTTCGGCTATGGACAGGCTGAGTTCCTCGGCCATGTCCTCGATGCCGCTCGACTGAATGTCGGGCCAGTATTCGTAGACCTCCGTGTCGAGGAAGTGCTCCTCGTCCGTGGCCGACTCCAGCCAGTAATAGTCAACCGCGATTTCGTCGATAGGGGTGAACGATTTTTTGCCCATGAACTCGTCCTCATCATCCCTCCAACACTCATTGAGGGACATAAACGTCCCATCGAAAAGGTTGGTGTTGTCGCCGTGTGAGTTCAAAAAGCCGCACATGTTGGTCACTCCCTATTTTTGGTGGCGGTTTGTTTTCTTTCAATATTATAGCATGTATAACTATAAAGTCAACAATAACTTTTAACTTCATTATAAATACGCCCTTAAATAAGGGTTTAATATAAAACGAAATTAGCCGCCACATAGTGTGACGGCGTTTCAACAAAAGAACGGAAATGAAAGAACAAAAATTTGAGCAAAATGCTCGGTTTGTGAGGTAGGTCACCGCCTGACTACTTAGCCCGACGGTGACCGTTGCCCCAACCCCTTGAAGCAGCCAGCGCGCACTGGTTCCCTAAATAGTAGCAGAAATTTTCAAATTAGCAAGACATTTTGGCTCAAAAAAGAACTCAAAGGGCAAAGAAAAAAGCCCGCCGAAGCAAGCTTTTGTAAGGATCATTGGCGGGTTACTTTTCGAAGTCCTCCCTATGTGTTCAGGAGAAAGTACCTGGCTCTCGCCTGCCTTCTAATATGTAACCCGCCGCCGATAGGTCTCCGCCGCGCCCGCGACAATACAATTTGTTGCCAAATTGGAGACCTGAGTGAAACCTCGCGAACATTCAACAGGGGCACGACTCCTGGTGTCCTAGCGTGTCCACTCCATAATCCATCCTTGTTTAAGGATAGCTTATATTTTGCGTTTGTAAAGAGGTAGATAAAGTGGAGCGCGAAGCGTAGCTTCGCGCTCCTGAATTCTCTGTTATACTAATCCTCATTATGGTTATTACATATCACGGTGGTCAGTGCTTTAAGGTGTCCTTTGGGGATATAACCCTCGCGTTTGATCCGATTTCCAAGCAATCAAAATTAACCGAAAATAAATTTGGAGCTGATGTTGCTCTTGTTTCTCTACGTCATGCAGATTTTAATGGTGTGGCACAGGTTACTCATGGCGGGAAAGAACCCTTTGTTATCGATAGTCCCGGTGAATACGAAGTCGGGGATGTAGTGGTGCGCGGTTTTGGAGTGAAAACTATATATGACAAAAAAGAACGCTTCAACACCATCTACCAAGTCCAACTTGAAGGGATGAACATTGTCTTTTTAGGAGCACTGGGGTTACCAGAAATTGATCCTAAAATTCTCGGTGAGTTTGGTGACATTGATATTCTGTTTATCCCTATCGGTGGCGCTGATGTGCTTGAGGCACTACAAGCAGCCAAGTTGTCGGCCAAACTAGAACCACACGTGGTTATTCCAATGCATTACGATGCGAAATCTCTTGAGGCTTTTCTAAAGGAAGAGGGTTCGGACAATGGCAAGCCGGTTGATAAGCTGACACTGAAGAAAAAAGATGTACAAGTTTTGGAAACTGAAGTGATGGTTTTGAAATCCTAATAAAAGATTTTTTTCAATGCAAAGCTATCTAGATAATTTACGAAAAAAACCCAAAGCGGTTAGAGCCCAAGTCGGTTTTGTCGCCGCTAGTAGCATTACCGCAGTTTTTTTCTTAATTTGGGTGGTTGGCTTACCTGATCGAATTAATGTTGATTCAACTGATCCAACAATTGTCGCCTACCAACAGGAAATTGAAAAAAAAGAAATGACGGCCAAGCCAGAGGTTTCTGGTGTGACTGCTTTGTTTGGACAAATAAAAAGAGGTGTAGCCGCCGTAATTTTTAGTGGAGAAAAACCAACGGAAGAAGAAAAAAGTCTTGATGATAAAGTTATTGACATAAATGCCATGCTCCAAAACCCACAATCTAGAAAAAAGCCCTCTACGTCAGCCACTTCCACCGAAGACGGTTCTGAAGTGGTTGTTGGAGCGGGAGGAGAAGAGTCTGTCACTGCTGGCTCAGTTATTTTGATTGGTACTACCACCAGTTCAAATAGCGCTGAAACAAACAATTAAATATGATATACTCCTCTCCAACTACTGAAAAATCTAAGTAATTATGCCGAAAAAGCGAGAAATAGAAGAAGAACCAAAACCAAAACACGAGGGTGTCGTGGTTCAAAGCATTACCGGGGAGATGCAAACAGCGTACTTGGACTACGCTATGAGTGTGATTACTAGTCGTGCGTTACCGGACGTGCGTGACGGGCTGAAGCCGGTCCATCGTCGGATTCTCTATGCAATGCGCCTTAATGGTTTGACTGCATCAGCAAAATTTAAAAAGTCAGCCAACGTGGTGGGTGAAGTACTGGGTAAATTTCATCCTCATGGTGACGTGGCTGTATATGAAGCGATGGTTAAGTTGGCACAGGATTTTGCTGCGCGCTACCCAATGGTGCTAGGTCAAGGAAATTTCGGTTCACCAGACGGTGACTCAGCGGCGGCGATGCGCTATACCGAAGCCAAAATGTCACGCTTGGCAGAAGAGATGCTTCGTGACTTGGAGAAAGACACGGTTGATTGGCGTCCAAACTATGACGGTTCACAAAAAGAGCCAGTTGTCTTACCAGCTGGTGTCCCTAACATGCTTTTGATGGGTTCGCTTGGTATTGCCGTGGGAATGGCCACCAATATACCACCGCACAACTTGCGAGAAGTGGTTGATGCTACGGCCCACCTCATTGATAATCCTGAGGCTTCTGTAAATGATTTATTGAAATTTGTAAAAGGTCCAGATTTTCCACTGGGAGCTATTGCTTTCAATCAAAAAGACATTGCTCACGCTTACGCCAATGGTCGGGGTGGAGTGGTAGTACGGGGTGACGCAGAGATTGTCGAAGATAAGAAAGGGAACTTCTCTATCATCGTTACCTCTATTCCGTATCGGGTGAACAAAGCCGAGATGATTATGAAAATGGCTGATTTGGTGCGTGATAAGAAGGTGGAAGGCATCCGTGATATTCGCGATGAGTCTACCAGAGACATTCGGGTGGTGGTTGAGCTTAAGAGCGGTGCTCAACCGCAAACTGTTTTAAATAAATTATATAAACACACTCAGCTGGAGGATACTTTCCACTACAACATGGTGGCGTTGGTGGACGGCGTTCCGCAAACACTTTCTCTCAAATCAATTCTGGAAGAATACATTAAACACCGCGTGGAAGTTATTAAACGTCGTACGGAGTATGACCTCAAGAAAGCCGAGGATCGAGAGCATATTTTACTGGGTCTCAAAAAAGCCCTTGATCACATTGATAAAATCATCAAACTGATCCGCGCTGCTAAAGACGTCCCGACCGCACACGCTGCTTTGATGAAGGAATTTAAATTCTCCAGCATTCAAGCACAAGCTATTTTGGATATGCGTTTGCAGAAGTTGGCTGGTTTGGAGCGCAAGAAGATTGAAGATGAGCTCAAGGAAGTGCAGGCTCTTATCAAGGAACTACAAGCTATCTTAAAGAGCAAGGCCAAAATGATGGCGATAGTGAAGAAAGAAATGACGGATATTGCTGATAAGTATGGTGATGACCGTCGGACCAAAATTGTAAAGGGGGGCGTAAAAATGCTTTCCCAGGAAGATTTGGTGGCGGACGAGGAGAGTGTTTTGGTGCTGACCGCTGGTGGTTATGTAAAACGCACCAATCCCGACGAGTATAAAACCCAAAAGCGCGGGGGGGTGGGAGTGATTGACCTCAATACTAAAGAAGAAGATGTGGTCACCAATCTACTAACAACCTCGACCCATAGCGATCTCCTCTTCTTTACTGATAAAGGAAAAGTGTATCAGAGTAAGATGTTTGAGATTCCTGAAGGGAGACGCGCTACCAAGGGCAAGTCGATTATGAATTATCTGTCGATGACGGCTGATGAACATGTCACGTCTGTGTTGGCGGTGCGAAAGGAAGATTGGGAAGGAGATAGAAGCTTACTGATGGTTACCAAAGATGGAGTGGCCAAGAAATCTGACGCGGCGGCTTTCAAAGATGTTCGTCGGAGTGGTTTGATCGCTATTACTCTTAAAGATAGTGATGAGCTGATTGATGCTATGTTTGTGGGAGCAGGGGATGAAATTTCACTCGTAACTGCCGGTGGGCAAGCGATTCGTTTCAAAGAAAGTGATGTTCGTCAGATGGGTAGAACCGCCAGTGGAGTCTCTGGTATGAAACTTGGTAAAGGTGATTTAGTGGTGTCCGCTGACGTCTTGAGTAAGGGGGAAAAAGACAAAGAAATACTGGTGGTGATGGAAAATGGTTATGGTAAAACGACACCAGCCAAGGAATACAAAACCCAGAAACGCTCTGGTAGTGGAATCAAGACAGCTAAGGTAACTGCTAAGACCGGAAAGATTGTAGGCGCGGCGGTGGTGGGCGCTGAAGAGAAAGCTGACGGCGAGCTGGTAATCATGAGCGCTAAAGGGCAGGTAATTAAGTTGCCGCTTAAGGATGTGCCGAGCCTTGGTCGTCAGACACAAGGAGTGAGAGTGATGAAGTTACGGGCGGGGGATAAGATTGCGAACGTAGTGTTTGTTTAAAAAAATCCAAAATACAGCAATCTGTTTCGCTACAGTTCGGTAAAATGATTGTCACCGTAATATACATACGTCTCCAATCATTTTCCTCCCGGGCCCCGCATCTCACTGTATTTTGAATTTTTTAAGAGACCCAGATTAAGAAAAAAATACCCCACGATTATTTTGCGGTTTCGCCCTTTGGGCTGCAAATGCAAAATAATCGTGGGGTATTTTGTACAGACTAGGTTGCAGTTGTTCAAAAATCATAAGTCCGGTCAGTCTGTGAGCGTCATATAATTTCTTTATCCTCAGCTAGGGCCGCGGCGAAGCCGCGGCCCTTACCCCTTTGCGGTATACTAAGACTTATGAGATTTGTTCAGCCTGAGGTGGTTATTTCGCATTTCCATCTTCGTGAAGGAGATAATGTAGCTGACTTTGGTGCCGGCGGTGGTTTTTTTCTTAAACCTCTATCCGAAGCAGTGGGGGAAGAAGGATTGGTGTATGCCTGCGAAATTCAAAAGAATTTAGTCGAAACTTTGGATATTTTGGCGACCAAAGAAAACTTAGACAATGTCCGTACGGTCTGGTGCGATTTTGAAAAAATCGGTGGTAGTAAGTTGGACGATGGTAGTGTCGACGCCGTTCTTTTGGTCAACACTTTATTTCAGGTTGAAAACCACGCCAGCGTCATAGAAGAAATTAAAAGAGTTTTACGTTCTGGCGGTAAAGCGATTGTGATTGATTGGACAGAATCTTGGGGTGGACTTGGCCCGCAGCCAAGAGATGTGGTTGTAAAAACTGAAGCGGAACGAATTTTTAATGAGGCCGGTTTTACCACCGAAACCGAGTTTGATGCCGGTGATCATCACTACGGAGTAATTTTCAGAAAGTAATATGACCAACTTACGACCATTTCAAATTGTTCTCCTCGCTGGCAGTGCTTTTATGTTTGTGGCCGCAATTGTCGCCATTACTCTCTACAAACCAGACAATAGTACAGATCCAAAATTCAGCAACGAAATAGAAATCTGGGGGACTCTCCCCAAGAATTTAATGGCCGAACGAATTAATGTTATCAGTAATGAGGACAGCCGCTTCAATCAAGTTTCCTACGAGCAATACGACGAGTCTGTTTTTGTTAACGAATTTATAAACGCTTTGGCAGAAAGCAGGGGGCCAGATTTGGTGATTATCACCCACGAGCAATTGGTTGATTTACGTCCCAAACTATTCCCAATCGCCTACAGCAAGAATTTCAATTTACGTAATTATCAAGATTTGTACGTAGAGGGTTCGGAAATATTCGCCCGACCAAACGGTATCTACGCGTTGCCTTTAGCCGTCGATCCGCTTATGATGTACTGGAATCGCGATATTTTCTCTAGCAACAATATTGCGGTGCCACCGCGTACTTGGGAGGAATTACGCAATGATACTGTCCCGCGCCTGACCCGCACCGGCGGCTCCTTTGATATTTTCCAGAGCACCGTTGCTTTTGGTGAGTACCAGAATGTTCGCAATGCCAAAGAAACCATCTCACTATTGATGATGCAATCTGGCAGTAGCATCGTCATTGAACAGGACAATTCTTATCAGGTGGTAGTCGATAGTTTTATCGACAACAATATCCAAGGCAGTACGCCCGCTTCGACCGCCTTGTCTTTCTATACAGAATTTAGCAATCCGGCTAGTTCACTTTACTCTTGGAATAGAAGTTTGCCGCAAGATCGGAGTCGCTTTCTCTCGGGAGAACTCGCTCTTTACTTTGGTTATGGTAGCGAGTTACAGTCATTACAAAATGCCAACCCTAACCTTAATTTTGATATGACATTAGTACCCCAAGGGGCCAGTGCTACTATTAAGCGAGGTTACGGCAAATTTTATGGCTTGGCAATTCCGCTTTCCGCACCAGATAAGATAGCGGCTCAAGAAGTGGCTGTTAAATTAGCTGACCAAGAAAATGGAGCAACTATTGCTAATAGTCTGGGTATGTCTTCAGCTAGGAGAGATGTAATTGCCGCTGGCGCGATTGATCCCTTTGTGAGTGTTCGTCAGCAAGCGGCGCTGATCGCCCGTGGTTGGCTGGAGCCATCGCCATCCACCGGTGGCATATTTAAAACCATGGTTGAGGACATTACATCTGGTAGACTACAAGTAACCGAGGCGGTCGGCGATATGGCCGAGCGGCTTCGTTTATCTTTTTAAATTTATGATTCGTATTTTTTTGATTAACACTCTGAGTAGCTTGGTTTTTGCGACGGTTTTTATTTTGTTTGTTTTTTTACCACAGTTTACTTATGCTAATCATTGCACTCCGCCGCTCGTTCATGGTTCCAGTGGTATGTGTATCCCTCCTGGTAATTCAGTGAATAATCCTAGTTCCGGCAGCAGCACGGCTCTCCAAAACCCTCTGCAGATGAACGATCTAGTGTCAGTCATCGTGGCTATTGCCAATATTCTGCTCATTTTGGCCGTCCCGATTATTATCATCTTCATTGTTTATGCTGGTTTCCTCTATGTAACGGCTCAAGGTAACACTACCAAGATTCAAGACGCTCACCGGGCGTTACTTTACGCTCTTATTGGTGGGGCGGTGGTTCTGGGTGCTGGGGTTGTTGGTTTTATTATCGCCAATACCGTTAATAGTATAACCGTTCCGTAATTAAAAATTTATGGTGATTAGTTTTTTTCACGCCAGTAAATATGTATTAATTTCAGCTGTTATGTGGCTATATATTAGCGGCATTGCTTTAGCCAATCACTGTGCTTCACCTTTGATTCACAGCCCCAACGGTTTGTGTGTGCCGCCGTCAGGAAGCAGTTCACCAACCAATTTTTCTGAGGTGGTGACGCTAGTAGTCACTATCGTTAGTAGCTTGTTGGCTTTGGTGGTGGGTGTCATAGTCATAATATTTTTATGGCGTATCGTCACCGCTTGGTTTATTGGCGGTGGCGACCAAAAAGAAATCGAACGCGGACGACAGTCAGTAGTGATCAGTATTTTTGTCCTGGTGATGGTTTTCAGTCTGTGGGCCATCGTGTCAGTAGTCAGGCGGACTTTTTTCGGATAAAGGAAAAATATTATTATTTAGTTTAAACATTATGAATTTTAAGAAATTAACCAGTTTTCTAATTACCAGCCTACCTTTATTTTTAGCTCCGGTTTTAGTAAGTGCTCAGTCAATGAATTTTACTTATTTAAACAGCTTTTTTAGTGGTCTTGATGGACTCTTTCGGAACTTTTTATTGCCCTTGTTGATGGCGGTGGCGATTTTGATTTTTGTTTGGAATGTACTACGGTATTTTATTTGGTCAGCTGATGATCCCACTGGTCGCGAAACGGCTCGGGCTTATATTCTTTACGCCTTAATGGGTCTAGTCTTGATTGTCGCAGTCTGGGGATTTGTGAATCTTATTCTTGGTTTCTTTGGTCTCGGTACCGGCACCAATCTCAATAATGCTCCACCACTACCGCAGCTTCCCTAGAAAGAACCTATCCCCACCATAATTAGCCACGACTTGCTATTTTGTTTATACTATTATTAAATACGTAAGCTTTTATTACGTTATAAGATAAACATCATGAAATTAGTCAAAAAACTATCACTTTACGTTCCAGCGTGGTTGGCCCTACCGATGTTGGCCTTGGCCCAGACGCCACAGTTGGGTTGGTTTGGTTCACTTTTTAGCCAAATCGATATTTTGGTAAACGCCCTTATTCCAACCTTAATGGCTTTGGCCCTGCTTCTCTTCATCTGGGGAGTTATCCAATACTTTATCTTGGGAGCCGATGACGAAGGTAAACGAGAAACCGGCCGCGCTTACATGCTCTACGCCATCATTGGTCTAGTGGCTATCGTAGCTGTCTGGGGAATTGTTAACCTAGTAGTACAAATTCTAGGTACTGGTTACGGTACGGCGCCAGCTAAACCGGGTGTACCAAAATAGTCTTTATGTCTCCCACCGCTATGGCTAATAGCTTGGTAGCCCAAGTAAACAATATTATTATCTATCCTTTGATAACATTGTTTTTAGCCTTAGCCGTGCTACTTTTTGCTTGGGGGGGACTTAAATACCTCATGAATGCTGAAGATGCTTCAGCTCGCACTGAAGGTAAACGACATATGTTGTACGGTGTTATCGGTATTGTGGTTATGGTCTCGGCCTACACTTTACTCACTATTGCTGTTAGAACTTTCTTTGGCAACGCGGCGGTACCACCAGCTCCGTAGTTGAATACACTGAAAAGTGCAAAAGTAAAACAAAAAGCCGTGGCCTTAAGGCCGCGGCTTTTTGTTTTACTTAAATCCAACAGTTACCCTTGGCAAGATATTTAAAAACGAAAGGCCCCAACGCAAAAGCGAAGGGGCCTTACAAGGACCATAAAGATCATAGAGACTAATTGGGTGGCACACAGGTATCACCGGTCATGTTGTAGAACCGGTAAACGACTGCCTGCGGGGCATCATTCGGGTAGTGACCAAAGCCCATGGCTTTAGCCAGAACCTGCTCGTCTGTCTGAACCCAGTTACGCGGCCCAGAGTTGACGTTGATGTCCTTGAACACCAAGACATTTCCGGCAAACTCCGCCTGGATACATTCCCCGCGAACCAGTGTTGGTAGCTCGCGAGGCTTAATATTCGGTAGATCCGCAGGGTTTACCGGTTGGGTCATCAGACACTGCCAGCCCGGAATAGATGGGCAGGCCACACCAATCCGTTCCTGCTCCTGGCGGAACTGCTCGTAAGCCTGGTACACCGACCCGGTTGCTAAGACAAGCGTCGAGCCGCGAGGACCGGCGGTGCAGACGATAGCATCAGCTGGTATCGTTACCGGTGTACCCTCGAGGGTGGTGATGGTTCCACCGCGATGAACCGGGCCGGAGTCGTTGACTCCGCCCTGGCCGTTTTCGTCACCCCAGACAGCGGCGAGATTGGTTTCGCAGGCGCGAACTCCTTCCGCCCCACCACCTCGGTAGATCCTTTCTTGGCCTGACGGCTGTCGGAAATCGATCCACCAGTTTGGGACGTTGTGGTCATTGAACGAGTTTTCACGCCCGTTCGGTTTCAGCCACTCGGGTTGCTCAGGATTTCCTTCCCAAGCATCACCGACGGCTGCGACGTGATCAGCCACAAATCTTCCCGGACTCCAGATGAGTTGCCAGAAGCCACCGATTCCAAAGAGCCAAATGATTACTGCGACCCAGAGAATTGGTGCTTTGTAGCCCTTAAGGGCTGTCCAGAAACCGGCTGGGGTCGAGGGAAATTTCTTGCCCCCGACCGTGTAGATAAATCCGAAGATCAGAACAGTGCCCAAAATGAGCGCTATTAAGAATCCCCAGATAAGCGAACTGATCGAACCGCTAGGCAAAAGCCAAGACAGCAAGATCAGAATCAGCAGTCCAACGGCGGGCAGTTTCCAGAAGCCTTTCGATCTGGATGCTGCTGCGGCTGGAGAGGATGCTTTACCAGCACCCGATCCACGACTTCCTCTTCTTGCCATTTTTAGGCTCCTTACTTTACATGAGTTTTTTGATGACGGCCGCCAGAGCAGCATCGAGTTTGCCGTCCTTGGTCATGGCGACCAAAGCGTCGGCAGTCAGTTGGGCATCAGCCATTTCCGGGTTGAGGGCAAGTGCTTCAGCAATTTTCTGTTTTGCTTCTGCATCTGCTGCCCCAATCAGACGTCGGACTTCTGCGTCAGCCACCCCTTTCAGTCGGGCAGCTTCAGCATCACCCTGAGCTTTCAAGACTGCTGCCCGAGCGGTTTGCATAGCAATGGCCGCTGAGCGTAAGTCCTTGAGCTCTTCTGGAGTCAGTTCAGGCTCGAAATCGATGATGTCAAAGGACATCACATCGATTCCGAAATCAATCAACTTAAGCACTTCTTTTTGTTCGGTACCATCCGCATTCAGGACAACTTTACCGTCAACGTTGGTAACCGATTTCTCAATGGTGTAGTTTCGTACACCGTCAAGAATAGCTTGGTTGATTTTGTTGTAGTCACGCGAGGATGACCGCTTCGTCTTGCTGATGTCGCTGCCGACTCGACCTATGATCTTATCGATAGTAGCTGACGAGCGGCATACGCCACGAGCAATCCGGTTAGTAGCTTGGTCGAGCAAGACGTGCCAGGCGTCAGTGCCAAACAACGCTTGTTCTTCCATGCCGGGCACGATTCGGATTTGGGCCGAAGCTTTGACCGTAATCGCGACCGTCTCGGTTTCAACGCCAGCAAAGTTCATGTACCAGGTAACCGGGTCCGTGCGGACATGGTCACTACGGTCAACAACCGGGTCAAAGATTTTTCGGCCGGCATCTTTGCCTTGGCCATTCTCAACTTCGTATCGTGTCAGTCCGTAGGAGTAGACACGATCGAGGAAGGGATTGATGACGTGCAAGCCGGCTTTGTCCCAGACGTACTGTTTGTAGCTCTTGAGCCACTCAGGGTCGTCGGGCAGAATATATGGTTTGTCATCGTTGCCGCGGATGACCGTCAAAGCGCTGCTCTTACCACCACGAATTATAAGTTTCGAGCGGCCTTTCTGGACTTCGACGAAAACCGCCGGTTTGCGTTCCCAGTCGGGATCGTTTTTCAGCGGCTCTTGCAGAAAGATCGGTGCCAGATAGGGCAGGGCACCGACCAAGATGGTGGTACCCAAGAGGGCTCCAATAACTCCAGACATTTTATTAGTCTCCATTTTTCAAAGCCCATACTGCCACGCGGCAGGGAAGGGCGATCTATTGGCAAGGCCACAGCTGTAGAAAGGTCTCTTTCGAGAGCACTTGCTACAACTGTAGGAGTCTTCCCATTTCTATTTGCTATTATATCATTTTTAGGTAGAAAGTCAAGTTATTTGGTTAAACTTAACGTAATGAATAGGGCTAATTTAAAGGGTAAATTCCAATTTTAGACTTGCGTGGGGCTAATTTAAAGGGTATTATTTTGGCCACAAGAAATCTCTAAATTATGGCCAAGAATCTTATCAGCCCACCACTGCCGCGCGCGGTTCGAAAAGAAATGGTTTTTCGTGATGGCGTAGCCAGAAAAACCATTTCTTTCTATCGTTATGTGCGTATCGCCGAGCCGAAGCGATTTCGGGACGAAATGTTCAAAAAGCTAAACGAACTGGGTTGTCTTGGTCGTATCTACGTGGCCCGCGAAGGTATTAACGCCCAAATGAATGTGCCGGCCAAAAATTGGACAGAGTTTGATAAATATATTCAGTCACTACCCGAACTCAAAGGCGTTCCATACAAAATCGCAGTGGAAGAAAGTGCGCCGAGCTCATTTTATAAACTGACCATAAAAGTTAAAGATAAAATTGTCGCTGATGGTCTTACCGACGAATTGTTTGATGTGACGACTCCTGGTGAATATCTAACAGCGGCCGAAATGAACGAATATGTTGATGATCCTGACGCGGTCATTATTGATATGCGTAATGGCTATGAAAGTGAGATTGGTCATTTCGAAAATGCAATTTGCCCTGATGTTGATACGTTTAGAGAAGAACTGGCGATTACTCCAGAAAAATTAAAAATTTATAAAAACAAAAAAGTTGCTTTGTATTGCACCGGTGGTATTCGTTGTGAGAAGGCGAGCGCTTGGCTTAAATATAATGGCTTTAAAGACGTAAAGCATTTAAAGGGAGGAATTATTGATTACGCCCACCAGGTTCAAGAGTTGGGTCTGCCAAACAAATTTAAAGGCAAGAACTTTGTGTTTGACGAAAGGTTGGGAGAAAGGATTAGTGATGAGATAATTTCTACTTGTCATCTGTGTACCAAAGAGAAATCTGACACGCACTACCACTGCCATAATCAAGCGTGTCACGTTCTGTTTCTCGGCTGTGAAAGTTGTATTGAAAAAAAGAAAGGATATTGTTCGTATAAGTGTATGACTTTTGATAAATTACCGGATAATGTTAAAAAAGTTCTTACTCAAAATAATCATAAAAAAAAGTTAGAGCAGTTTAAGAAACATCGGTTGAAGGGTAAACAAAATATATAACTTATCAAATTCATATTGAAGTTATATGTATCATATATGATACATATAGTAATATAATTTTAACTTTCTCCTCAATAAAGCGATAGTTACGATTAAGGTTTTGTTTTGACGCAAGTTACTAAGCTCACTACATTCGATAAGTACTTGCTGTCCCAGCTCGCGGCCACAGCATTAGGAGTAGCGTGGCAATGCTGCGCTTCACAAATCAGCACGTAAGCAAAGCAGTTTGCTTACTAAAACAAAACGACATCATTCTTAAGAATGATGTCGTTTTGTTTTGCTGATTTGTGCCCGGGAGAGGACTTGAACATTACATGTTCGGTATACCTTTTGGTTATATTCTCCCGTTGGTCGAATCTAACTCAAAAGGTTTTCAAGTCCATCGACCAAAACAAAAAGCTAGAAAGAAT
>Ga0100403_1001141_pt1 | contig 24684 bp, 36 predicted proteins | sample CryGeymet201501t_FD_83663 | JGI IMG/M metagenome (GOLD analysis project Ga0100403, IMG submission 83663) | Groundwater microbial communities from Crystal Geyser aquifers in Utah, USA - Crystal Geyser metaG 2015-01t | ecosystem: Environmental > Aquatic > Deep subsurface > Groundwater | place... | reverse complement strand
TTTGACGCGGCGATTTTCAAAGAAATCACCGGGATTGATGTTGCCCCTGTTGCACACGGCTGCCCCGACGAGATCACCGTGAATGGCGTAACGTATCAGCGGAAGCCCGAACAGGGCAAGGAGAATGTATGAGCAACTATACCTGCAATACCTGCGATCCGGATTACCCCGGACGCTGCTACAACAATGGCGATGTGACGAGCGGGCAGTGGGTTGAATGTCCCGACTGCAAAGGCAACACAGAAGCATATGTAGCCAAAATGCTGGTGCAAGGATTGCGTGAGGTTCTTGAACAGGGGAATTGGCGCGAGTCAGGCGCTGGCTATGAAATGACCGGCGGTATGTGGATTGATTCCGAAACATTCGCAGAACTATTCCCCGGCTGGCCCGCCGATCTTCCACACGTCGAACCCGAATTGCAGCCCGAACAGGGCGAGGAGAATGTATGAGCTACACCCCCGACATGCCTGCTGCCCTGCGGAAGTGGGCTACCAGCATCCGCGCCGGGCGGCCCGCCGCGACGTATACGGACGATGAAATTCGAGAGGCGCTGCTCGCCTACGTCGATGGCCTGCTGGACAGGCTGGCGAAGGCAGAGGCGGGCTATCGGCTATCCGGTTGCCTGCCATGCGATGAGGGCGTACTGTGCGCCCTGCAAACCGAAGTCGCGCACCTTTGCGATGCGCTGGGCGTAACGCCCGAAGGAGTGAAGGAATGATCCGAGTCACCGTTGAACTGGTATCCACGCGGACAGGCTTGACCAAGCATCTAGGAACGGCTGAAATCGCAAATGATGGGACGGGCACACCAGAGGTTTGCGACTACAACTTTGCCCTGAGCAAATGGGGACGCCCCGCAGAGACATGGAAGACGGGGCGCGTGATTGGATTCCACCGAAAGAAGCACGGCGCGTGGGACTTGCTGTATCTCGCATTGCTGGCCGCAGTGGGAAGCCGCCACAAAGGAGTGAAGGAATGATCTACACAACGGATGCGTGTCAGGCACTGTCATACGCAATGGGGCGACAGCTCTTCCGCTGCAATCATTGCTGGGCTATCTATGACGATCAGGGCGAACGGTGTCCGCGATGCGGGGCGTTGTGCGAGGCGAAATACTGGCCCAGCAAGGGCATCTCTTTGCCACCGGCCAAACTCCCTGAGCGCCCCAGATGGCAATGGTATACACCCGACAAGTACAAGGAGTGAACGATGACCAAATCTGAAAAGATGCAATACCTATACGACAATCACTTTGGTGAGTGGATGAGGACCCGCATGAGAATCGAGAACGAGCAGAGTGATTTGCAAATGTACCAATGCGTATGTGGACGGCTTGCCACTGGGATGCACGAAAGCCGGTGTTCCCGATTCCGGGCGCGGGTAGACAGTCTCACGGTGACGGCACTGGCGGCTCTGCTGCCCCGAAGGAGCGAAAGATGACGCCTGAGCGGAAAATCTACAAGCGATTCCCGGATGGCACGGTGTTTGCGAGTATCGACTGGAAGCCCGGCAAGAAGTGGTATGTCGGACGGACGGACGAGGCCGGGGACATACCCTGCCCCTGCACTGGATACGGTCGCTGGTACACGCGGAAACGCGAGGCCCTGGCAGCAATCCCCAAGGAGGTTCAGCATGACCACTGAACAACTACTCGCCGCAATCACCGCGCTGGAGGCGGAGCTGGCGAACCCCGTGCTGAAACCCTTGGAGGAAACGGAATGATTGAACATGACACCCTAGCCCGCCTGCTTGCTGCCGGATACACTCCCCCGGAGCCGTCCGCGTCGTCGGTGAAGCTGCCCAGCTCGGATGACCTGATAGCGTGGATTCAGGCGAAGTGGCCGGGTGACTCCCCTGTGTTCGTCGCCATGAACCACACCGGCTGGTATGCGCTTTACACACCGGACTATGAGCATATGCAACCGGCCATGAAGGGAGTAGGCGACACCCCCCAACTCGCACTGATTGACCTGATATGCAAACTCGCCGATGCCGACGCGGTATAATTTCTATGATTCTTAGGTATCAGCAGGTAACACAACATGCCATCATCGCTAAAACGCATTAAGCGACAAGTCGAATACGAATTTTGGCGCGCCTGCGGTTGCAATGATTCATACACTGCCAAGGAGTTCAGTGTCAACCGCGCCACTGTCCGAGACTGGCGAGCCTTGGAAGAATGGGATCAGCACGTCAGCCGTGATGAATCCAAACTGGCTAAAGCGCTGGTGTTGCAACGCGAGACGCGGATTCACAAGTATGCTCAGGATTCTCACGAACGAATGGAGATGGCTGCTGCTGTCATCGGGCATGAATTGGAAAAGCTTTTCAGTCTTCAGCAGATGGGCAAAGAGGCCATCATGCAAGCGATCGGCGAAGCGTCCGAGCAAGGGCATGCTGACACTGCGGCGTTACTAGAAGGGATATTCGGAGCTGATGTATCCAGCAAGGAAGTGCTGAACTTGGTTAAATCCGAGGAAGCACTGCAACGTGCATACCGCACCCTGCTCGGTCTCGATAACGTGAAGATCGGCATAGACCACCTCGTGACGATTGCCAGCGATACCACCGCGATCCGCCAGCGCATCGCTGACAAGCTGGGCCTGACAGTGATAGAGACCGCTGGGAGAGTCGTAGGGGAGGAAGATGCAGGGTAGTTATTTCCGTATCTTGATTTTTGGCCGAAAAGTTAAAATGAAATGAAGGCGATTTTAATTGATACAACGGGTCGCGGCCAGCACTGGCGCGAGTGGCATACCCGCGCTGGAAATGATACAGAGCGCGGCTGTAACTGTATCAGGTATGTAACAGATTCAACCTAGCCTACCCGTATTTTCCACACTAACCTGCCCCGGCATTACTCCCCTAGCGCCGGGGTTTTTGGTATAATCTACATGTAACCAGCGATCTTGCAGGGCTGACAACGTGACCTGTGGCATAGCGGAAACTTCCACAGCAGCTAATTGGGTTCCGCCAGCCCCTTCCCCATGGAGATGATATGGACGAGTGGACTCTGGCATTATGCGAACACCTGCTACGAGCGCCGGATTTCCTGTATGACGACAATACCCGCTGCCGTGCGCAAGATGTCGTGAATGACCTGACCGGCTTGCCGGACACCTGGGATTACGATGACGGCTGGGATGGGGACTATTGTGATGACTGGGATGACGCCAGATGGGAAGCGAGATGGAAAGCCAAGTGGGAGTGTGACTGTTTCTTGGACATGGTAGTACCAGAGCATTGGTGGGCTATGCAAGAAGAGACGGAACGCCGGTTAGTGGTATAATCTGACTGCCCATATTCAGCAGGCCCGGTTGTTAGATGCCGGGCCGTTTGCTATGGCGGTATAATCTGCCAGTGCCATTCATTGACCAGCTCGAGCAGGTGACACCGGAGCAACTTGCTGCGCTGACCGACGCGGAGATGTGGGATTTGGAATTCACGCTCTGCATGGATGATCGCCTGTATTGGCTGCAACATTACGGATACATCCGCGATGAGCGAACCGGCACGGAGTTCGCTGGCGATGGCATCATCGCGTATCTGGACTCCATCGGTAAATCACATAACCTGCAACCGTTGATCCTCTGGCCGGGTGTGCGGGGCTGGCCGGGGCAGCTCGACGTGGCAGCGGCATACGCGGCAGGCGAAGACATCAACGTACTCAAAGCGCGACAGCTCGGCGTGAGTTGGCTGTTCGAAGACATTGACGCTGGCGATATCATGTTCATGGATAACATCCGGCTCGGTATCATCGCGCAAACTGAGCCGTATTCGTTCGCGCACATCGCCCGTATCCGCATGGTGCTGGATCATCAGCCGCCGTTCCTGATGCGCAAACGGCCAGCTATCGGGTATCAGAGCAAATCGCAATTCGGCCTGTTGAATCCAGACACCGGCGCGGTATCACTGGTTGAATCATACGTGGCAACTTCCGGCGCATCTCGCTCCATCGCAGCCAAGCGCGTGCGACTCGAAGAGTTTGCGTTCTACGAAAATCCGGGGCAGGTACTTACAGCGGTTGTAGGTGTGGCAGCGGATACCGGCGGTCAGGTCGTGCCGGTCAGCACCGGCAACGGGCCGGGCAGCGAGCATCATCGCCTGTGGATCGAAGGCGAGAAAGGCGCGTCAGGATTCCGCAATGTGTTCATGCCGTACGACACGCGGCCTGACCGCGATGAAGCCTGGTACAGCGAGACGTTGGCGAAGATGCAAGACCCGCGCCGCATGAGTCAGGAATTTCCGCGTGAACCGAATGATGCGTTTGTCACACACACCGGCGCGATCTATCCGATGTTTAGCATCAGCAAACACGTTCGTGAGTTCGATCTGTTGCCTGACGTGCCGATCGTCTGCGGCTACGATGCTGGATTCAACCATCCGTTTATCGTGATCGGGCAAGTCTGGAACGGCGACCAATTCCGCATATACGATGAACTTTGTCCAGAGAAGGTCACGGCGTATGATCTGGGAGTGCAGTTGATTCAATGGTTCGCTGACCACGGACTTGACGCGGCGGCTGATCTGGAATTGATCTATCGTGATCCGAGCGCGGCTGGCGATGGCGCTACGTTCGATCAACTGGAACTTTGGAACTCAGCCACTACTTCCAGCGGCGGCAAACTCAACGCGGTTGCTGACGGGATTCAGACAGTGCGCGAGGTGTTGAACCGTGACGATGGCATGTGGATTCATCCGCGTTGCGTGAAGTTGATTGAACAGATGATCGGCTACATGTATAAAGACGATGAGGCGGAGCGGGTCAAGAAGATCGCGGATCACGGCGTTGACAGCACCCGCTATCTATGTGTCGGCGTGATTGGCACGGAGTCCGCGTGGGTGATATAATACAAGTGGGATTCCATCCCTCCTCATTCAAAGATCAGGCGCGGCGTAAAAACCGCGCTTGACTTTCTTTGCATCGTGTTATAATTCAGCAGCCGTCCGCAGGCTAAACCGGGCGGTAGGGTCATAGATGATTTGAACTGGTTGAACAGATTCAGAGCTGGATGGCAGCTTGCCACTCGCGCTTCACTGTCTGAAATCATCAGTTGGGGACTGGATTTAGAAACTACATCGGCATGGCGATTCACTGACTTCGTGCGTGAAGGCTGGCAAATGAACCCTGTACTCGCCGCCTGTCTGAACAAGTTCGGGCAAGGTTGCGGGTCAGTCGGCATCAGGCTGGCCGAACCGGACAGCGAGATCGTGAATGGCAGCATCATCCCGCCGGAAGAGTTCACGCCGGATCAGGCGATACTCGCTGCGCTGTTGCAACGTCCGAATCCGCAGCAGGGCTACGCCAGCTTCATCATGCTGGAGGTGTTGCAATATCATCTCGCGGGTGCTGCGTTCGTGCAAGGATTCAACGTATTGGCGAAACCGTTTCTTGGCGGTACTCGCATACCGGTTACGATGGCGCTGCGATTGCGCCGTCCTGATTATGTGCGATTGACGCTCGGCAAGTGGGACGTGACCGGCTACGAATACAACGATGGCAAGGGCAGCAAGGAAATCATCTCGCCGGAAGAAATGCTGTATATCCGGGCTGAACATCCGACGGGCGAACTGACTCCGCATTCGCCGCTGGAATCCGCAGCGTATGCGATTGACACCAGCAACCTCGGCCAGCGATGGAACAAGACGCTGTTGCAGCGGAGCGGGATGCCTAGCGCGATTGCGCGGATCACCGGCAGCAAATACAGCAAAGAGCAAGAGCGGGACAAGGTTCGCACGGAGATTGAGCGGCAGGTATCAGGGACGCAGAACATTGGCCGTGTGGCCGTGGTCAACGCCGATACGCTGGATTTGCAGATGATGGGATTCTCGCCGAAGGACATGGATTGGGTCAGCGGCGATCTGACGATGTTACGCAGGATTTGCGCCGTGATGAATGTACCGAGCATCCTCGTGGGCGATATGGGAGCGAGTACGTTTGCCAACGCCGCCGCCGCTGATGAATGGTTTTACGTAAACGCGGTATTGCCACACATGAAGCAATTCGCGTCAGAGCTGCAATGGAAGTTGCGCCAGTGGATGCGCGATGATTCAATCACGTTGACGCTGGATACACGAGACATCCCGGCGTTGCAGGAAAACAGCGCGGACGTGGCGAAAGAGATTGCGCTGAGCGATTGGCTGACCGTAAACGAAGCGCGTGAACGGCAAGGGCTGCAACCGCTTGAACGGCCCATCGGCGAGCTTACATACATCGAGATTGCGACGGCTGCATTGCGCCCGCCGGTGGATGAGCCGGTGGAGGAAGCGCCCGAACCTGAACCGCCAGCCGAAGAGCCGCCGATGGAGGATGAGGAACGGATGCAGCGCCGCGCTGACCCGGTATTCCATCCGCGCAGCATGTATCCGACGCTGGAGTTGCGTGCTGCCGAAGTGAAACGCCGCGAAGCCAAGCGCGTGAAGTGGGAACGGAAGATGCGCAGCACGTTGGCTGAATACTGGTCAGGCCAGCAAGAGCGCATCATGGAACGGTTGGCGCGAAAGGGATACATGGCAACTCGCGCAGTGAGCGCCGCCGATCTATTGAACGACGAGGAAGAGGCGGAGGTTTTCGTTGACTTGTTTGAGACGCTGTTCCGCGAAATGCTTGCAGGCATGGCGTTGGCCGCAGTGGAAAACTTAGGGCAGAGCCTGCTTATTGACCAGAGCCGTCCGCTGTTCACTACATTCCTGACAAAAGACCTCGCCAAGCGCAGCAGGTTGATAAACGAGGCGACAGCGGAACAGATCAACCGCGTCATCAACGAAGCGCAAGGCGGCGAGTTGAGTGTCAAAGAGGCGATTCAGGATTACTTCAACGTGAATGAGAAAGGCGGCATTACTGCTGCGCGGGCTGAGGCGATAGCGCGAACGGAAGTCGGACGCGCGGATACACTGGCTACGAAAGAAGGGTATGCGCAATTCACTGAAGCGACCGGCAAGACGTTACGCATGGAATGGATCACGGCACGCGACGGCGGCGAACGCCATCCGTCATACGAAGGGCTGGATGGACAGGTTCGACCGCTGGATGGCGAGTTCGATCTGGAGGGCATACCATCGCCAGGGCCGGGATTGAGCGGCGTGGCAAGCGAAGATATAAATTGCAGGTGCGTGACAGCCGGATTACTTGACGACATGGAGGCCGTATGAGCGAGATGAAACATTATTTCACTGCCAAGCTCAAACTGGGCGACATCGAAAACCGCGATGATCTGGGCGTGTTCGAAGGATACGCCGCGATGTTCAACGAACTGGTTCCGAGCTATAACGAGATCGTCAAGCCGGGTGCATTCAAACAAACGCATCGCGCCAACGGCGGCAAAGTGCCGATCCTGTACATGCACGATCCGTTTGAGCTGCCGGTCGGCATGGGGCTGGCCGCTGAGGAACAGGAACACGGCTATTACGTGCAAGGCGGATTGAACATCCGCGATAACGCGAAGTCGCTCGCCACATACAGCTTCATCAAGCTGGCCGCCGAATTGAAACGCCCTGCTGGATTGAGCATCGGATTCAAGCCGATCAAATGGAAAGCGGCAAAGGACAGCGATAGCGGCGCAAGTGAACCAACTGAGATAACCGAATTGAAACTCTTTGAGTACAGCATCACGCCGCCAGACTTTCAGGCCGCGCCGAATGCGACTGCTCGCGAAGTCCGCGCGAACTATGACGCGATGGTAGACTTCATGTTAGAATTGGGAGTACATACTCCGGCACTTGACCAATGGCAAGCTGCCCGTCAAGCCGCCACTGAAGTAACGGTGAAGCCGTCTGATGACACTTCATTGCAACCGAGTCTCGACATGGCGCTGTTGATTAGCGTTCGTGATCAGGCACTTGAAGTTGTAAGAAAACTATCGGAGAGGTAACACCGATGCCAGAAACAGAACAAATCCTCCAAGATTTGAAACAGAGTTTTGGAGACATCAGCACGGCGATCGTGGAAATTCGCGACAAGTCCGGCAACAACGAAGAGGCGCTGAATCGCGCCGTCGCTGATCTTGCTGAAACGCAGAAGTCCATTCAGGCGCTCGAAGCGCAGGCGCGGGTGGATGCCGAACATCGCGACAAACTGGAAGAGCGTTACGATGAACTGGCCGGACGCATCGGCCACGGCGTGACGGGCGGGCAGGTCAGCAGTGAACATCACGACGCATTCATGGCATTCGTCGGCGGCGGTCTCAACGCCCCGAATGCTGCGGACTTCTATCATCGCAGCGAAATTCAGGATTTGCAGAAGCGCACACTGACCGGCACGAACTGGGCTGAAGGTGGCGCGTTGCTTGACGGCGAAACCGAAGCGGGCATCATCAAGGATGTCGTGGAGAATTCGCCGGTGATGCAACTGGCCCGCGTGACCACGCTGGCCGCAGGCAGCGCATGGTGGGAAAAACGCGTCCGCAGTTCCGGCATGACCGGCTATTGGGTCGGCGAATCGGAACGTCCGACTGAGACCAGCAGCAAGTACACCACAGTGACGATCACTCCGCACGCCGCCGCTGCCGCGTGTCAGGTCACAAACCGGATGCTCGCGGACGTGGGCTATCTGGAAGAGGAGATCAGACTCGACGCGGCTGAAGCGCTTGACGTGCTGATCGGCACGGCGTTCGTCACCGGCAACGGTGCAGCCAAACCGCGCGGATTCACCATCCCCGGCGATGTACCGTTCGTCACCGGCACGGATGCGGCAACGGACGTGATCGACCCCGATGACTTCTACAAGCTGCTCTATGGGAAGGGCGGCGCGGATCAGTCGGGGTTAAGCGCACGCTATCGCGCCAACGCGACGTTCGCCATGAACAGCAACGTGCTGCGCAAGGTCGTGCTATTCAAAGACGACAGCAACCGCTATCTGTTCCAAGACGGTTTCCGCGAAGGCGCATTCAGCCGCATCGCTGGCCAGCCATTCGTCATTCTCGAAGACATGGCGGATGACGGAACGAACGCGAACATTCCGCTGGCGCTGGCTGACTGGCAGGCGTTCTATCGGATCGTCGTGAAACCGGGCATGTACATGATCCGCGACATCTATTCGGCGAAACCGGATGTGGAGCTGGATTGGTACTGGCGCGTCGGCGGCGATGTGATTCAGGCGGAAGCGGGTCGCCTGCTTGTAGTGTAATAACACGCCGGATGGCGTGAACCTTTGGAGGTTTACAACAATGCACGAATTTAATCTCAACGCCATCGAGGTTGCGCTGGAGCCGTTTGTTGTCACACAAGACAGCGAAGGGTTAGGCGCGGCCATCGACTCGGCAGGTTGCAGCGGCATCACGTTCGTCATCAACATCGGCGAATCGCTGGACACTCTGAGTGGCAGCGTGTATCACACGTTTACCATTCAGAAAGCAATCGACAGCGCGTTCACATCGCCGGTGGATTGCAGCGCCAGTGAACTGAGCAACGCCAGCGGCACGCTCAGCGCGGCTACCATCGTGGTCGATGATCCGGCAGAGGACGGCGTGGTTCACATCCTGCACGTCACGCCGGACGCGGACTATCGGTACTACCGGCTGGAAGATGACGTGACCGGCACGCACACGAATGGTACGCCGATTGGCGCTATCGCCATTAAGCACTTCGAAACGAGCGTGAGCTAGTCATGGCACTGGCGCGATTGGGTTTGCTCAAAGCCTTCCTCAACCTGAGTGGCAGCGTGTATGACGAAGCGTTGAAAGCGTTTCTGATTGGCGCTACCGCTCAGGCGGAGGCATATACAGGCAGACACCTTGAATCGGCCACAGTGAGCAATGAGAAACACGTCGGCACTGGCAGTCGCAAATTGTATCCGCGTGAGTATCCGGTTACATCGTTGACCAGCATGACCATCTGGGACGGTTCAGCATACACGGCTGAGACCGCCAGTTATGCGGAAATCATTGACGGCCTGACGTTGTATTATCCGGCGCTCGATCAGGAATCGAACGCGACCTACGGTGCATGGCCCAGCGGGTTGCGCGGCAGCGGCGACGAGGACGATCATTACAACATCCGTCTGACTTACGTTGCCGGATACACAACTACCGGCTGGGCCAGCGAAACAGTGCGGATGCTGATCAGTTCATTAACGACCGCGCCTGCGGTTGGCGACGTGCTTACGCAAGCGAACACCGGCGCTACGTTGACTGTGACGGCTGCGAGCGCGGCGGATGATTCAATCACCGCGCCGATCACCAGCGGCACGTTAGACGCGAACAATCTGGATGCTGATACTTTCACGTCGAACAACACCGGTGCTACGATGGCTCCAACGCCGATCACCGCGACGCGGATTGATTACGTTGTATCCAGCCAACTCGGTACAGTGCCGCAGGATTTGGAAATGGCCGTGATGATGCTGGCCGCGTATGGCTGGCAACAGAGCAAACAAGGCGAAGGACGTTTCGGAAAGTCCGGGCAAAGCGTCGATCCATTCAGTGCGCAGTATGAGCGGTATGAGAAAGGCATACCGGATGCAGCGCGATTGATTCTGGATCAACATCGGAGGGCGTACTGATGGCGCGCCGCGTGACACCTGAACAGTTTGCCGGTGCGCTGGCTGATACGATCAACGGCGTGCGCAATACCACGAGCGACGCGATTGCGGACGTGATGAATGATGTCCCAGTGCGCGCACGGACGCGAGCGCTGGGATTCTACAGCAGCGTGTTAGGCGCGCCGACCGGCCATCTGCGCCGTGGCATCGAAGGATTTGCGCGCACTGAAGGCAACGGCTACTATGCGGGCCTGCGCGTCACGCCGGGTCAACATCCGAAACAGGCGATTGATCGAACGACGTATGGCCGATTCCTTGAATGGGGTACACGTCATATCACGGCTCGGTTATTCCTGACTACACCGTTGCGCGAGACTGTGAGAGACACCGTTAAGCGTATGAAGAAAATCATCGGATTCAAAAGAGGTACACAATGAAACTCACACGAGCGCAGATAGCCGGGTGGTTGATGCTGGCAATGATGCTGGTTGCAACTCCGGCTATCGGGCAAACAGTCCGCGATCTGTATCGCGGAGATGCAAACCACAAAGGGTTGATTGGCCTGAGCGATGGGAGTTCAAACTGGTCTACCATCTCGACGGTTGCGCAGTCCGCAGATGTGGCATACACGTTACCTGCCAATGACGGCGACGCTGGACAGGTACTCAAGACGGATGGCAGCGGCGCGTTGGCATGGATCGACACCGGCGCAGGCGATACCGGCCTGACGGCGAACTCCGTTCCGCTGGTCGGTACGGCGGGTATCCTGACCGAAGATACTTTGTTTGCGACTTACGTTGGCACGACAAACGCGCAGGTGCTGAAACTCGGCGCTGGTACAGGCGGCGGTACTCTGGCGTTACTTGAAGGCTCCGGTGGCGGTACAAACACCGTCAGTTTCACTGCCCCGGCTACACTCGCCGCTGACATCGAGTACACCGCGCCGAACGCACTGCCGACCACGGCGGGCAACTTTTGGACGGTCAGCACCACGGGCGCGATTACTCAGCGGCCAGCACAGCGGTTGATGTATTCCGCGACCGCTGCGTCTGCCGCACATACGGGCGCGACTGCGGCTGAAACGGTTGTCATGCCGGCCAGCGCGGATGATCCTGAAACCATCGCCACGGATTTTGGCGATGCGAACCTCGAAGCGGGTAACGTGATTGATTATGTGGTTGTTGTTTCCGCCACGCCCGCCGTACCGGGCACAGAGACGCTGGCCGTGAATGTGTATGCCGGGTTGCAGTTGATTGGCGCGACCGGCGATGTGGCAATCGATCAGGCCACCAGTATCACGCTGCGCGGTACGGTGAAGGTTCGCGTTACCGGCGCTTCCGGCACCGGCATCGCCACATATCATTTCACTGTGATTGATGAAACGGGGGCGCCCGTGGCTCCGGCCATCCTGACCGGCGGCGACATGGAGACCTTCTCCAGTTTCGACACAACCGGCACAAACGCCTTCGCGGTGAAACTCGATTGGGGCGGAACCACCGACGCCTCCGATACTTCCGCCGTCGAGGATGTTACGGTTTACCTGAACGCAGCGGATTAATCAATGGCTGATCAGACGCGACATACGGCGATAACGCAGTTCCGCAAGTGGATCGAAGCGAACGTGACTGAGTTCGACGGTCTGACGGACGGTGATCCGACGCGTGTCTATGATGGGCCAGTGTTACCCGGCGAACAGGTTCGCAGCCGCATGCCATTCATGATGTGCATTGAAGGGCCGGACTTGGTTGACGAATGGATAACACCGGGGCGAGACATCACGTTCGAGCTGGGCCTGATCTGGGTTCTGAAAGATGGACTGAGCGGCAAGAGTGTGTTACAGACTGGCCGCGACATTGAGGATTCGATTATCAAGCAAACGTTCCTTGCTGGCGCCGATCAACTGAAAGTAGCTGGCATTGCAACGATCCTGAAAACTGAACATCTGCGCGCAGGGCATCCGTTCCTGTGGCCAGAGATTCACAAAGACCTACATTCGCGTGGGCGAGTGATAACCATTACTTACAGACAGGAGACGTAATCATGGCAATGAAACGAAGCAAGCCGAAGGCAGCGCCGGTTGAAGCGGTGGAAACATCGCCGCCGGTGGAAGCGCCAGCGCCGGTTGTGGCATGGCCGCTGCCGCCGCGAACCGACGCGGCAACGTGGTCAAGAGCCGACGATGATGCGAAGTTGGCAATCGTGCATTCGCACTTCGAACGCCGCCGCGCTGACACGATCAAGCTGTATCGCGTCGAATACAAAGCGTGGAAAGCAGCGCGAGGTGAGCGATGAACAAAGACGCATTGAACCGCGAGACGCGCGCGGAGAAACCGCCAAAGAAGGAAGAGAAATGGCCTTGCCCGCCGCGATGCGGTGAACAGGAATGGCGGATGTTGAATGATGAACAGCGGCGGTTGCGTCTATGGACGTTATTCCGTCGCGGGAACGGCGAAGCGCGTGCGCTGTATGCGACACTCGCCGCCGAATACGACAAGGAGTGTGACGGCTAATGGCTGCACCGTGGTTTGACACACAGACGCGGGTTGAAGACGGAACGAACCTGCTCGCTGTACAAAACATCAAGCCGGACTGGATCGTCAGCGAAAGCTACGATAACAACATCAACCGTCCGATTGCCACGCGGGACATTCCGCGTGCTGGCAAGATTTGGACAGAACCGGGATTCGAATCGCAAATCGCTGGCAGTGGCGCGGCTGGCACAGCGCCACCGGAAGGCACGCTGTTCGCGGCGGCAGGCATGGCAGAAGCCGTCGTAGTCAGCACGAGCGTTACCTACACATGGAGTCTGACGCACGCGACTACGAAGATCGCGGCGCTCTCACAGTTCATCGGCAACGGACTGAAACAACCGAGTACGAACTGTTTGCTGGACGCGGTGTTTCGCGGACGTGTAGGAGCGCCGTTGATTGCAGCGTGGAGCGGCTGGGGTCAATACACCGCACCGACTGAAGCGACTGGCAGTGATACGCTCGGAACGAAAGCCGTGCCGATCATCGGACGTGACCTGACCGGCACGCTGGCAAGTGACTCCCTGCACATCCGCGAGTTTGACATTGCTCTAAACAACGAGAGCAACAGTCCGAATGATCGACTGACCGGTAGCAGTACCACCGGCGTTGATCTGCCTGATCTCGTGGATAGCACGCCGACGCTGAGCCTGCTGGCGGAGATTCCAGCATTCAGCACGGAGAATTATTACACCGACTACACGAGCGGCACGACGCTGGCATTGAGCATGGTGTATGGCGCATCGGCTGGCAACATCCTGACCATTACCGGCACGTTCTATCTGAACGCGGCCCCGGCGGTGGAATGGGTGAACAAGACCGCGTATCATCGGCTGACCGCCGACATGGGATACGATACCAGTGAGCTGTTGAAGTTCACATTTACCTAAACCATCAGGAGGAATTATTGTGTTCGAGATTGCATTAGAGGGATTGGATCAGGCGTGGCATGAATTCCCGCGACCTGAATTGTTGGAGCAGGATCAGCCGTGGCCGCTGGAAGGCGTGCGCGTGTTGATGGCGAACATTACGGCGCGCGAAGCTACGCGGTTGAACATGAAGTTCTGGCGCAAGGAAAAGAAAGGCAAGCGCGAAGTGAACACGTTCGATGATGATGCAGCCGAATCGTATCAGTATGAATTACTGCGGCGGTTGTGGAAAGACGTCGAAGGTGTAGAGGGTCGCATACGCAGCGGCGAGATGGTTCCATTCAAGCTGGAGTTCGTGACTGAGGACGGCGTTGAGAAGGTCAGCGAAAAGACGATGAAGCTAGTGCCGGGATTGCTCTATGGACAGTTGACGCAGTTGGTAACAGCCGTGGTCAACGGCGTGACGGAGGCGCAATCTGCTGACCTCGTTTTTACTGCCGACTCTCCAGCATCGGACTCGATTGCCGGGGAGTCGAAAGCGAATGCGCCTGCGGACAGCCCGGCGGAATAAAACTGAATCCTCGTTTGGAGGTCATCAATGAGTTTGGCGATGAAGCGTGGGTCTATGACACGTACCATCATTGCCCGTGGTTGGAGGTCAGCGACTTCGCGTTTACGTGCGGCAAACTTTACGGCCATTACAAGGCGGGTCATCTGTTACGCAGCGGCGGGATTGAGGATCAGCCGTTCGTGTATGTAGAAGCGATGCGCATCATGGACAGCGAATTTGCGAAGATGCAGATGGAGAAGATGGAGCAGGACAAAGAGCAGGCGAAGCAGAACCTAGCGAAGTATCATGGCTAACGAACAGGAAATTCTGGAAGTCGTATTAAAGGTCGTTGACAAAGCGACCGGGCCGATCAAGGCGATCGGCACGAGTGCCGCGGCTGCGAACAATCCACTCGCCACTACTGCGAAACGACTGCTTGGAATTGCCGCTGCGGGTCTGACAATCCGCGCTCTGGCCGGATTCATGCGAAGCAGTATGGCGGCGGCGCAAGAGGAGGAACGCGCCGTATCGCGGCTCAATGCATCATTGCAAGCGCATGGCAACTTCACGGCTGAAGCGTCAGCGCGGATTCGGGATTTCGCCAGTTCGATGCAGGCCGTTACAACCATCGGCGATGAAGTAACTATCGGCATTGCCGCGCAGATCGAAGCTCTGACTGGACTCAGTGAAGGGCCGTTGATTCAAGCTACACAAGCGACGATTCAATTTGCGAACGTGATGGGAACGGACGCAACGGCTGCGGCGCGGATCATCGGCAAAGAGCTGGTCAGCACTACGTCGCTGATGATGCGCTACGGCATTCAGGTAGACAAAACAGGGACGCAACAGGAACAGTTAAACCAGATTCTCGAAGCTACGAAAGCGGGTATGGCGATAGCGAAAGCTGAAACCATGACGTTCGAAGGTTCAATCAAACAACTGAAAAACGCTTGGGGTGATTTGAAAGAAGGCATCGGCGCATGGATTACGCAGAATCCGCGTGTGATCGAGGGGATTAAAGCTACTACGTTATTGATCGGTCTTGTGAAAGATGCGCTGTTCGGCTGGTCGCAAGCCAGCGACGATAACAAGAAAGTGCAGACCAGCAACATCGCGGACATTTTGGAATCAATGGCCGCGTTCGTCAGCAACGTGGTATTGGCTGTATCGCGTACGGCTACCGCATTCAAGTTGATTGTGCAAGGCGTGGCGCTGGCGATTCAGTCGATTGGGCTAGGTGTGACGTTGGGAATCAAAGCGATGTTGGACGGGATCAGCAATGCAATTAGCATTGCAACCACGGCACTGAATATATGGTTGGCGGTTATCAAGTCTGCGTTTGCGTCACTGCCCGGCGGCGGAGGTGTGCAGGGACTTGGGTTTATTTCATTCGGTGGCATTGATACCAGCGGTCTGGGATCATGGGCTATTAAAAACATTCAGTTAATGGGAGATACGGAATCAGCCATTGGCGGCGTGCTTGACGCTCAGATTGAAGTAGAGAAACAGATGATGCAGTTTGTTTCGGCGGCGGGTGAAACTGCCGAAAACCTGCGCGCGATGAATGAGGAATACGCGGTAGCTCCGTCGAAGATGGGGGAAACTACGGATGCGTTGGACAAAAGCGGCGGTGCTGCGAAAGAGGCTGCTGAGAAAGTCGGTGGGCTGAGTAAAGAATGGCAGAACTTCATAGACTGGGCCGATAAAGGCAAACTGGCAATGGAGGCCAGCCGTCTCGCGTTCGAACGCTGGAACGCATCGGCAAATCCGCAAACATGGCGAGACATGGTTGATCCGGTCAGCATATTGTCAGAGGAGGTCAACGCGCTGGCGGCGGCGTTTAACAACGTCAACGCTGCAATCAGCGGCGCGGCAGATTCAGCGGCCAGCGGCTGGGGTGCATTTACTGAAGCGGCGCAAGCGGGGCTAGGCGGATTCAACGCAGACACGTTCCAAGTTACCGGCAGCGGATTGAATTGGGGTGGCGCTGGCGGTTCCAAAACAGAATACAAAACAGGGCCAGACGGTCAACGATACGAACAGAGCTGCGCTACGACCGGCGCGGGGACTAGCTGAAGTGGCTGGAAACCGTCAGGTGGCGGTAGCTCAAACAGCGGACTTCCCGGCGCATCGCTCGGATGGACAGTAGGGTCACGCGCAGGCGGCGGCGCTACGCAAGCCGCAGAGAAGGCGCAACAGAAACAAGGCGTGTTCAACGTGCAGCAATGGCAGAGCATGGGTGCGGCTGTATGGCGTGGCATCGAAACGAACGATTGGAGCAGCCTCGGTCAATCCATCGCGCGGCCTATTGCTGACCTGATGAGCAATGCGTTCGCAGGCAGCGGGCCTATCGGCGGCATCCTCGGCGGATTCCTCGGCGCGGCAGTCAGCGGATTGATCGGCAAGGCGTTCGGCGGCGGTCGCAAAGCGCGAGACGGGCAGACGCCGCAGACGGCGCAATACGTGTATCAGGTGAATACCGGCGATGTAGCGACTGAATTGTTGAAAGCAGTACAGCGCGGATTGCTGAGTTCAGCAGGATCGCGCACTGATCAGATCACGGCGCAACTGCGCGGCGGCGGCAATCTCGCAATGCAACTGCGGCGGGTGGCAATCTGATGGCAACAAACGAAATCACACTGACCGAACAGACGGGGCAGTTCCTGTATTGCCGCCGATACAACGGTGCAACCTATGACAATTACGACACCGAAGCCCTGACGCGCGTAGGGACGCAACAGGACATGATGGCCGATACCAGCGACTTCATGTATTGGGGTGCGGCTGCGGCGTTTCAAAAGATTGGATTCAGGATGCACACGGCTGGCGATTACGGCGCGTTGACATGGGAATACTGGAGCGGCGCGGGCTGGTCAACATTCACGCCGATACTTGACGACACGAACGGTTTTGAGAATCACGGCTATGTAGCGTGGGGTACGCTGGCGAACTGGGCTGCGAACACTGAGGATGGTCAGTCTGCATTTTGGATTCGCATATCAGCCGCCAGTGTTTCTACCACGGCGAAGTTCTATTCGTTCCTGTTGAACGTGACGCTGCATCCACCGCTTGGTTTGCCTGTACCGGCTAACCCGGACTTGTTTCACCGTGACATCAACGGCACGCTCTATGCGAGCGACGTTACATACACCGGGCCATACACGATCAGCGTTGAATGCACATTCAAAGCGTTGAACACGGACAGCAGCGGCAGTGAACTGGAGACGTTGAACCTGCTGGCGTGGCTGATCCGCAACAAAGTGAAGCTGGACATTATTGACGAAGCGCAAACGGCTACGCCTGATCCGCAACTGGACAGCTTCTATAAATCATACGCTGGTTATCTGACCGGCATGACGCCGACCGCATGGCCTGCGTACGGCAAGATGCGACCCGGCGAGTTCACACTGGAATTTCAAATCGATACAGCGACGGCGATGATGTAATGGAGTTTGAATTATGACGACACTTGAATTGACAATGAAAGTTAACATAGAAGCATTGCGCGATGATCTTATTGCGTTCGGCGACGAATGCAACCGGACGGTTGCCGACTCGGAATCAACTTCCGCGCAGCGTGCATACATGCTCGAAATGATGCCGGTGGCAATCAAGAACATCTTTGCTAAACATGGATACAATGTTGAGATGGAAGTGCCGCCTGATATTGTCAAGGGTCTAAAACGATGAGTTGGTCAGTCACATTCACAAATCCGAAACAGAATTACACCGGCAGCGGCGGGTTGAGTGCGGATGTGCCGGTTGCATACGCCGCGAGTCGGCAAGCATTCAAGACGATCAGCCAGCTTGTAGTGTACGTGCGATACAACATCGCCAGCGTGTATGGACTGGAGACGAACGACACGGCGAATCCGCTGCAACTGTTCAGCACCGCCGTATTCAAACGCGACAGCACGCAATGGTTCACCGGAGTAGTAACAGGCAAACCGCGTCGCAAATCATTCTCTGAGGGCGAATTTCTGGAAGTCATTATTGACGGGCCTGAATGGGTTGCGGCTCATGTGATAGCGCGTAAAGACGGCGCAGACGTTTGGAGCGTCAGCACGTCTGCCGTGGAAGTAACTGACCTGCCGTTGAAAGCCACTGCGGATTACGGCAGTTTCCAAGGCGATACGCTCTGGCCTGATCCGGGTGACGTGACTGGCGCGAAGTGTTACATCGGCGATGCCAGCAGCAACAGCGATACGCTGGATACTTCGATCACAGACGTGGCTACACCGCCGTTCGACATTGTACTCAGCACCAGCAACGCCGGATTCGGGCCGCGCGGATTCGTGAAGATCGACAGCGAATGGCTGTACTATGACGGCTATGATGACACCGGCGCTGGCGGCAAGTACGTTTGCAACTGCACGGCGCGCGCGCAACTCGGTACACTGGCCGCAGCACATACAGGCGGCGCGGCCACCGTGTATGAAAAGATAGCCAAGCAAATCGCGCCAAGCGCATTCAAGATGTTGCAGGACTCTGTGCCGTTGCGCTTCGGTTCGCAATACACCGCACAGACGCGGCTCGGTTGCTTCGTACTTCCCGGCACTGCCAGCGGTACATACACCTGCACACACAAACGCTACGATGATGATGCTACGCTAGACGCTGGCAGCACTACGGTCAGCTTGGATGATGTAGTAACGTATTTTCTGACTGCCGATAAAGGCGACGGCGGAGCTGGCTTTGTATCCGGCGATTTGAACTTCCCCGGAACCGGACTCAACATCACGCGCTACGATCACGATGAAGATAAATCGCAATACGCATTACAGGCCGCTCAGGATTTGATAGCGAGCGTAGGGCTGGAAGATGAGGTTGAACTTTGGTTCGATCACACTACCGGCAAATGGCGGTTGGGGATTCCAGCGAACGCGGCGGCTGTATTGACGTTGGCGGAAGTATCCGTAATTGAAACTGAATCCACCGTTGATGAAGTGTATTCGGCGGTGCGAGTCAAATACACTGACGATCAGGCGATTAACCGCGTTGACCCTGCATACAGTTCGCATGTTGGCTGCGCAGCGACCGGAGCGAAACCGGACGCGTGGTATCGCGTGACAGCGGACGGCAGTAGTTGGGGCAATGACACGCGGACGGAAAATACAGATGCGGGCCGTGGCAACTTCGGCGTTGACATGTTGATTACCGGCGACCCGGCGCAGAAGCTGCACGCGGAAATTCAGCACGATCCGACAACCGACTTTGAGTTCTGTCAATTCTGGTTCGGTGCTGGCACGACTCCGCCAGCGATCAAACTGGACTCCATCAGCATCCGCGTGAATAACTATCGCGCGATTGAAGGATGGAACCGCACCACGGCGGCGGCGGATTTCACGTATCAGGTTTATTTGCAAGGCTGCACCGATTACAACAGCTCTACGAACAGCGGGACGTGGCAGGATTTAGGTTGCGAGATTCACGGATTGCCAGCCAGCGAAGGCGTGCCGGACATGGTGGAGTTTTCGCAGTTCCTGTTGACCAGCGTAAACGCCGTGCGCGTGATGTTCAGATACATGGCTGGCCCGAAACGCGACGGTGATTACTATTGGGCCGTCGTGCATGATCTTGTGATTCAGGGCGACGTGGCGAGTTACGTGTTGGTACAAACGAGCGACACCGAGCAAGGCGATCCGCTGTATTACTATGCGCCTGCATATCATGAGAAAGTGCGCGGCGGATTGAAAGCGAGTACCAGTGCAGGCAGCGCGAAGGTGTTGGACATAGACATAGGGCCGTCGAGTGAAGGTGCGGCGATCAGCATTGCGCGGGCGAAGCTGTTGCACAGCGCGCCGATGTTTCAACAGAAAACATATCTGTACAAAGGCGTGATTGCCGAGGGGGACAAACCGGAGCTTGGCGAAACGATTACAGTAACGCCTGACAGTTATACCGGCGTGCTGCGCGCTATGGACATTGTGATTACGCCGGTCAGTACAGAGTATACGTTGACGCTGTTAGATGACGATGCGAGCGTGCTGCAATGAGTGGCGGTTATTGGAATATCGAAGACAACCTACGAAGACCTGCGCTGGATGCAGCGCATATGCTGGCGTTGATAGACAAACGGACGCGCCGGATCACGCCGCGCATCAGCAGCATCAGCACGGGCAGCATCGTGTATGCGGACGCGACGAACGGCACAGGCGCGGGCGTATCGCTGAGAGTGCGTGAAACGGACTCAAGCCCCAACGTGGCGGCAGTTGACACAATCATCGTCCCCAACGGTTCACTGACAGACAACGCCGATGGCAGTGTGACGCTGGCGTATTTGCAGACGGCGGATTTGCCTACGGAGCTGTGGACTCGTACAGGGACGGTACTGAGTCCGGCGACGGCGGGGGATAAAGTAGCCGCTTCCGGTAGCGAGTCCAGTGATGCGCTGCTGAAGGGCACAAACACCAACACTGGGATTGGGGCATACGGGGTCGCGGGGTATATAACCGGCGCTTCCGCCATTGGTGCGGCGGTGTTTGGGGAAACGCAATCAACCAACGGCAGCTTCAACAGTTACGGGATTGTGGGGAATGTCAATGCGGCCTCCGGGCTGGGTATTGGGGTGGCGGGCGGCACGGGGTCGGCCAACGAGCAGAGTTATGGCGGTCAGTTCGACGGAGTTAGTATCACGGCGCGCAGCAATGATCCTACTTCGGGCGCAGCGGCTTTCGGAAACATGACCGAGGGCAACGCCCCGGCCAACCCTGCGACCGGCGAGTGGCGCTATTATTTTAAGACTGACGGCCTGTACTACAAAGATGATGCAGGCGCAGAAACAGGGCCGTTAGGTGCAGGCGGCAGCGGCGCTCCGACTGATGCTACATATGTTACCCTGACCACCAACGGAACCCTGACTAACGAACGGGTGTTGACCGCCGGTGAGGGGATAGACCTGACTGATGCCGGGGCTGGCAGCACAATCACTGTCAGCGCCGAAGATGCCAGTACCACTAACAAAGGTATACTGGAAACTGCCACCGACGCGGAAGCAACCGCCGCCAGCGCAACAGATAAAGCTATCGTTCCCGGTAACTTTCTCGCAGGGTTACCGCATCGCGTGATCGTAGACGTTATCACCGGCACGGATGCTGTAGATGACTACACCGGCTATGTGAACTGCTCGGGCGTGTTTTCCAGCTACACAATTACTCTGCCGTCGCTGGCCGGTAATGTGGGCCAGTTCATCGTATTCAAACGCACAGACGCTAACCCTATTACGATCACGATCAGCGGCGCAGGTACTGATCAGATTGACGGCGCAGGTTCGCCCGGCACTACCACGATTGCCGCGAACCGCTGTTTGATTCTCGTGGCCGAAACCACATCGACGTGGCGGCAAATATTCACAGGCTAAAAAGGAGGATCGGCAACGTGACCGAAGGAAATGGAGATCATCGGAATTTTCAAGGCGAAGTCAAAACTCTTAAAGAGACCAGCAGTCGGCAGTGGGAGGAGATCAACCGGATCGGCGCGAGGGTGCTTGTGATTGAAACAGAGTTCAAGCACGTCGATCAAACCATGCGCGATATGCGGCAAGCTATGACTGACGGATTCACGCACATCGGCGAAAAGTTGGAAAAGGTAAATAACAAAGAATCGGCGGATAACGACCGGCGGCTGGCTGGCGCAGACCGTCGCGCCGCTACCGCCATCACCATCATCGTAATGTTGCTGATGCTGATCCTCGGATGGCTCGGCAAAGGTTCACTCGGTGTATAACATAAAGGAGGCCCGCTGTGGCACGCTTACACATCTTCGGCAATAACGCCGACGTTTCAACATCGTTCGAAACCCTGTGGGATGAGGGCGATGCGCACACGTATCAATCCGCCGCCGCCGTGATGAAGATCAGCAGCAGCGACGCTGGCGATACGCAGGATTACTTCGTCTGGGGTTTAGGCGCAGGCGGCGTGCAACTCAGCGAAACGGTCACGGCGGTCGGGCAAACTGAAACCGCGTTGACCAATTCATTCCTGCGCGTGTTCGGCGTAAAGAACGTCGGCACGACCGTAAACGCTGGCGACGTGTACATCTACGAAGATGACACCGTGACCAGCGGCGTGCCGCAAACGCAAGGGAAAATTCACGCGAAGGCACTCGCGGGCGCGAACATCAGCCATAGCGGATTTGCAACGCTGGGGCTGAATTCAACCGCGCGGTTGAACCGCCTGCACATCAGCTCGCCGACAGATACCATCGTCAGCGTGCGCGTGCTGGCGCGACCGGATGGCGGCGTGTGGGAAGAGCTGTTGCTGACGCACGTGTACCGGCAGAACGCGACGTTGGAGTTCGGCGATATGGCTGCACTGGCTGCGCTGACTGACATCGAGATTCAGGCGAAAGGCGCGGCATCGGCGGTGGTTGCAGCGCACGCAGAATTCATTCTGAGCTAGGAGGTTCAACATGACAGGTGGATCATTCATTGGCTGGATCGCTGGCACGGTGTTTATCACGGTGCTGCGCTACGGTTACAAGTGGTCTCAGGATCGCAGGCCGTTCGACGTGCGGTATCTGGCGACGGCTGTAATGACTACGATCAGCGGTGGCGTCGGCGATGCAACCGGATTGCTGGTAGACACCGGCGATTGGTATCAGGACGCAGCGAACGGATTTGGCAAAGCCGTCACGCTGAAACTGATCATCGACATATTCACACCGAATCCCCCGGAGGTTACAAATCAATGAGTTGGCTATCAAAAGGCTGGAAAGAAATCGAACGTGCGGTCAAGAAACTGACCAAGCAGATCGACGCGGATGACTTCGCAGATCAGATCATTCTCGAAGCGCAACACGCACTGGATAAACTGATCGAGCGGATTGCATTGCCGTTGGTGAAAGAGGCGGAACGGCTGTTGACTGAACCGAAGTCCGGGCCGCAGAAATTCGCGTGGGTTGAAACTGAGCTGAAGCAGATTTACAAAGAGTTCAACCGCGCTGGCCGCGACCTGTTCATCACGTTCCTGATCGAACGCGCAGTAATCCTGATGAAACAAGGCCGATGAAATACATAACGCTACATTGGACAGCAGGCCGTCATACGCCGAACGCGGACGATTTGCAGCATTACCATTACGTGATCGACGGACGCGGCAATGTACTGCCCGGCATGTATCCGCCTGAAGCGAACCTGCCGCCGGTGCGAACTGGCAAATACGCGAAACACGTGAAGCGCGCAAACAGCTTCAACATCGGCGTGAGCATGTGCGGAATGGCTGATGCGACGTGGGCCAACGCGATCAACGGACGTTACGGCCAGCACGCTATCACGAAAGCCAGCGTCGAGTCAGCGATACACCTGTGCGCTGACCTTTGCTGGAAGTATGGCATTCCGCCAACTACCGCCGGACTGATCGGTCATGAGGAATGGGATTCCATCCACGGCAAACCGCAAGATCGTTGGGACGTGTGCTGCATACCTCATCTGGACATTCGCCCGGAACGGCTGGCCGATGGCAGTTACACGGCGATGAACTGGTTCAGGCAACAGGTCGCAACCCTGACTGCCGCCACTCCAGCGCCGGATTTCCAACCGCTGTTCAACCACATCGCCGCGATGTTCGATGATCCTGAATTTCCGAACCTGCCAGCGGCTACGCAACGCGCCATGAAGGTGCTGCGGAAGCTGCCGCCGTTCGACCAGCTCGCGCGCGAGCCATAACAACAGGCTGCCCCAGCAGCAACATCCCTCCCCTGATGTGGCCCCGGTCTCGCCAACCGGGGCTTTTCTATGCCCGCGAGATTTAACCAGAATTTAACCTAAATATGCTTTACAAAGTGATTCCGGCGTGATACAATCTTTATAGCTCAACTAGAGCAGAGGTGATGGAAATGACAAGCGAGAGAAGGATTGCGCGGTTCGGGATCATGGCTGGCTGATCGGCTGGGCGACCGCGCCGGGTGGCTATCCGGGGCTGCATGAACTGGGGTTGTAGGACAGGACAGGGGTGAGAAAATCTATTGTAGAGGTGATTTGAACATGGCGACAATTAAACTGGACATCACGGCCAAGGGCAGTACCCGTTATGTCCCTTCCAAGGCGGCTACTGCGCGCGACGGGATGCTGACTTATCACATGGTTGAATTTCTGCGGGGCGAAACGGTCATCGCGGCCAGCCAGTGGCATCTCTTCTCCAAGGCAAAGGCCAAGCGGCAGGCAATCACGCGGCTGAATCAGTACCTGCGCGCCAACCTGCCAACCTAGCCCGGACGCCAGGGACAGGACAGGGGATAGCCTGCGGGCGGACACCGCCGGGGC
>Ga0100403_1001137_pt1 | contig 24736 bp, 23 predicted proteins | sample CryGeymet201501t_FD_83663 | JGI IMG/M metagenome (GOLD analysis project Ga0100403, IMG submission 83663) | Groundwater microbial communities from Crystal Geyser aquifers in Utah, USA - Crystal Geyser metaG 2015-01t | ecosystem: Environmental > Aquatic > Deep subsurface > Groundwater | place... | reverse complement strand
TGGTGCGTGTGTGGTGGCTGTAACAGGTGGTTTAGGCTTGGCGAAATACTCACTAGATGTGAGTTTCTTTTTCTTCTTTGTCTTGAAATATTCCTGTGATGTTGTCATTTTTTCATTAAAGAATCATAATAGTTGCCAGCCGTATTACCTGTTAGCATTTCATAAGTAATTGATGTTGGTTGCGAACCATATGGTTGCGAACCATAAATGTCAGCAAGTATCTGTTGAATATTATCCGGGTCTCTCAGATTCATAAAGAAAGGCGCGGTGATTATATAGTCGCCTCCGACTGTTTTTGTGAATCCAAGTCGCTTAATATATTTCGCTACTTCTTCTGGTTTGGGACCAATGCCAATTAGCCCCAACTGCTTCTTCAAATCAGATTCAAAGCTATCATAACTTCGAGGCGTTGATGATTCAGCAACCAAACTCTGTAGGAACTTGGTCATATCCTGTGGTTGCATACCCTCATCTTTCATCTGCCCAAGTTTGCCTAAGATTCCATCCACATCATCAGTGGCAGCAAAACTTCTTATTGGGTTGTAATAATACTGTTCCCTGACATTCTGTGGCATCTCCTTGATCTCATCAAACGTCAGTTGCCCCTGTGGTTGTTCAATTAACTTCTGAATTTCCACCTGAGTTTTGAGTGTTTCGGTCTTGTACTTGTTTGCGCTCGCATAACTAGATGCTGCTGACGCATTGCTCTGTCGAATATTGGCTGCGTCTTTTGCCTGATCCATCTGTCGGTCTTGCAGCTTTTCAAGATGTGCTTGAAGCATCCCAAGCACACGAGCCTTCACTGGTCGAGGTAATGTATTCGTGTCCACAGTGCCATCCAGAACGCCCCAGAATGACCCCAGAGCCTCCTCGTTCGCCTCAAGACCCATAACCTCTGCGGACTTTTTGCGAAGGTCGAGTATCTCAATCATGGCAGCACGTTCGTCTTTCTCTGCCTGCGCCTGTGCTGAGGCTTGTTCAGTTGGTGTGAGCATACCCAGACTCTGTCCTGTCGCTGTAACCGCCTCTGGGCTAACCTGTGCTGCCGTACGCAACATATCCTCCTGCATTGGCAATTCTTTCTGTATCTTCTCAGCTTCGGGTATCGCTTCTTCTGTTTTAATGGCAAGTTTCTCAGCAGGTTTCTTAAGAACGCCACCAAGTACAGGTACGTCACCTGCTTTCTTGAGGAAGTCAACAAACCCCTTGCGTTCCTGAGTGGTGTACTTCAACGCCCATTCCTTTTCTTTGCGACTCTGCTCAATTCTAAATTCAGCGTCCTTTCGCCCTAAATCCATCGCTTTGGCTTTCCTGTCAGCTTCTATTTTATCCTGTGCAAATCCAAATTCCGCAACCCTTTGTTGGAAGTCCAGTTGTTTCATCTTCTGTTCCATCTCGAAATCAGAGCGTCGCCTTGCCCTGTCCATCTCCTGTTGTTCCTGAAGGGCGCTCATACCTTGCTGAGCACCCTGAGCCACAACATTGCCTGAACCTGGTTTAATGAACCCGCCAGCAAAACTAGCGATGGCAGCTATTGTGCCAGCCGTGCGATTCTGCTTAACGAGGGCTTGCTCTATTTTCTCGTTACGGTCTTTCCAAGCGTTATAATCGTCCATTGCAGTCGGCATATATCACCTCTCTATGCAAATATATACTTGGAATTCGACAAATCCCCGCTGGTCTGCGTAATGCCAGCAGCCCCAGCACCTGGTATTGCAATTGGCACGAACTGCATTGCTCCGGCAAATCCCTGTTCAAGACCACTCGGCTGGCTTGTCGAGAATTTCCTGTAATCCGTACTATTCCCAAGCAACCCCAACATATCCTGCTGTTGCGCCTGTGTGATATTCGCCCCGTAATTCAGTCCGAACTGACGTGCGTTCTCGCCCATATTGGCTGTGAACATACCCAGATTACCAGCGAGAGTGTTACGGTTGATGTCAGCGTTCTCCATGGTACTCAAGCCTGACGTGCCTGTCTGGACACCCTGTAAGTACCAGTTCATCAGAGCATTGGCATAAGCCTCGTCCTGAGCCTTGTTGATATTCTCTGTGGCTAATCCGTAATCCCCACCGCCTGAACCGAACCCACGACTTGCAAGGTCAGCCCTGTTTGCGTCCCGTGTACCCCTGAACTTTTCCATGATCTGCTTGTTGATTACGCTGCCAGCTTCACCAATGCCTTTCCCCTCAACCAGCCCCTTGTAAACGTCAGACTGACCTGAATCGAACTGGCTACCACCAAGGACATCGTTTCTCTGTCGCCTGAGTGAGCTCAAGTCCCCTTGGGTCTGTGGGGTCATGCCCTTCTGCGCTTGCTCAAGCAGTTTGGCATAATTGGGGTTATTCATAATCGACGAGATTATGTCGCTCTGCATATTGAGGTTGCCAGACTCATACTGTAAGTCAGTCCCATACCAAGGCATACCCAGCATTTGGGCTTGCTCCTTTGTCAGTCCCGTGCCCATCGTTGTTCCGTTAGCCATTAGGCATCACCTCTTAGAAACCTTTCCAATTCTAAAGTATCATCTCAAGCCCCGCAGCCCACTCCCACTGCCTGTCCATATCCCTCATACTGGTTATAACTCAGAGTTAGTTACAATCCATCGGCTTGTCGTGCCGTCATAAATGAGTGTGAATGTACCACTGGCTGTCGTGACTACATCTGCGCCTGTCATCGTTGTGATGCGGTTAGCTGCCACACTACCCACCGATTCATTAGTGAGCGTGAGGGGTCTGTTTGCATTGAGCCAGATAAGTTCAAGTCTACGTCCAGCCACACCGAGTGTGAGTCCGCCTATTGTTGCTGAGTTACCAGCTGATGCAACATAGAGATTTGTACCGACAGGGCAAGCCACATCTTCATTTGCGCCGTCAGCGATTGTGAGTGCCACGAATGGGTTGACCGTGTTGCCTATGACAGTCTCAGACCCGCCGTAGTAGTTCATCGCTGTCCCGTTCTGGTACACACCGTAGTCTGTGCCTGTGCCTTCTGCAAGATAGATGTCGTAGGTCGAGCCTGTGGTTGTCCCATCATAGTCCCCGCTGACATATATGCCGTAACATGAACCACTGACTGTACCGCCGTTCTGGTCGTTGTTGATTGACAAACCCGTAAACGTCTGTGCCACTGTGCCTGCGGTCTGGATATTGATAAGATCTGTATTAACCCAGTACCCGCCGATGTCGCCAGCGGTGTTGGTTACGTTGGTCTGTACGCCGTAGAAGTTACCTGTCAGGTTGTCGGATGTCTTTGTGATGTTATTCTGCGCACCGAAGATAGCTGTCGCACCACCAACTGAGGTGATTTCGTTATCAATGCCCCAGATAGTACCTACGATAGTATCAGGTAAACCAGTATTATCCACCGAACCAGCTATACCATAAATATTAGTGCCAATAGCTGATGCAGAATTAACATCAAACAATATCCCGTACTGGTCAATAAGTGTACCGTTAGTATGCGTTGAACCGCATGACAAACCTGCTATCTCAGTCGCCGTGCCAACGGTCATTGTTGACCCAAAAGTCGCACCATACGATTTTCCAACCGTGCCACCAGCTTGGTTAATATTTATATCACCCATGAAAGCAGCATAGTCATCAAATACGTCACTCGCCCCAGCCATCTTTGTTATGATTGATGAAACACCACTGTAATTAGTCGCTTTGTTCAGTTCCGCTGGACCCACACTCAGATACGCCAGTGGACTCAGTATCGCCAAAGTATCACCAATACTAAGTGACTTATTGGCAGCAGCATCATCCCAGAATGCTTCTGTTATCTCACTGTGTCGCCATGAGCCTGTAGATTGGTCCCAGAAAGCTATCTGACCCTGCGCTGTACCGTCCTCAATGTTACCGCCAGCACCGCCACCGCCCCACGTGTCGCTCAGCTCAAACTTGTCTGCCGAGTAATCCCATATCAGTACCGAATCCTTCACGATTCCAGCAGCAGCAATCCTCGTCTTATCAAACAGGCAACTAGCCACCTGCCCCCCAAAGTCAGTCGTCTGTGCGCTCCACAGTGTACTTGTCATCAATATAAGAGCACACGCAATCATCATAATCGTTCTTAGTCTGTTCACGGTTCTAGTGAACCTCCGTATCCATTCCGTAATGTTGTTTAAAATTTAAGCAAATCCGACGGCTTTGACATATTGGTCTTGCAACCGTCATAGTCGATGTTGTACTTCTTCAAAAATGCAGTCAAGTCCGGTTGACTCCCGAACCGCTTTGCTTTACTGTAGCCTGACCCCAGACTGACCTGACCCTTTGCACCCATGCCACCTGAAATCATCTGTGACCCCAGCGCAGGCATAGACGGCATCTTGGGCATACTCGATTGAAACTTATTCCAGTTGTTGCCCTTCCGCTTGTTTCCATATCCACTCATGTATCCACTCATATTGTTGTCACCATCCTGTATTATTTACCACTACACTATTATTATGCCACCACCAGTGTCGCCACCACCGCCACCAGGAATATCCCCGGGTGATCCTCCACCGTAGTTTTGAGCGTTTAATGTTTCTTCTGTCGGTACACTAAAGACGTAATAAAGCCACACTATCAGGTTATATATATCCGGCGAATCCGTGAAATTCGGCATTGCAATTGTCTCAGTCGCTATCGTTATCTTCTCGCCAGCCTTGAACGGGTACACATACCTCTGGGTATCGTCTGTCGGGTCTCGCTTGTAAGGTATCGTGTTGAATAGTCGAGCCTTGACAGCACCACCAGTATTACCCGATGGGTTAGTCTTGTTATCCACGTTTGTTACGATGAACGTACAGGTTGATACAACCCCGTCCCGATAGACCCTGAACCGCAGTCCTTGACCAGCCACGAATTGCTCATACGTCACAATCCCGTATCCTGTTATAAATCCGTTGTGTTCAGGTATCCATCCACCTAAATTCGCCGATACCACCATCCCTTGTGTTTCAAGAAAGTCCCCAACTTGAATCTCACGCTCAGCGTCACTGTATGTAAACCCAACACACGGGTTCTGCGTTCTGACAAGCAGTATCAGCGCATCAAGAACAGTTCTCTGGTTAGTGTCGAATGCACCGCCATAAAGTTGCGCCTGTTCTTCTGAGTTAGTCTTACTGGCAGATTTATCCTCTTGTGCCTTTATCCGTGCCTCAAGTTTAGCCTCATGCGCTGCCTGGCGGTCAGCGAGTTTCTTCTCGTGTTCTTCAAGTCTCTTGGCTATTTTTTCTTCATACGCTCCCATTATGTCCTGCCGTCACCCCCTTGCTCCACGTCAAAGCTGTGCGCCACGAACTCTATATCGTGATCCGGTATATTCGTGTTGATCGGGTTAAGCATTAACGCTGAGACAGCACTCGGTACTCTTGCTGCTGGTAATAGTGTGCCACCTGTGACCGTGTTTGCAGCAACCGCATCCCAAACACCTGTGTTCAAATCCAAACCCCAAACTTGTAAAGTCGTGCCAGTCAGTAACGAATTAGTTACCTGAAGTGTCGCACCTGTGTTTAATTGCGTCAGGACATCGCCGACTGCAGGTGATCCCGTAACAGCAAGCAGGGTAATCATCCGTACCATGTGAATCGGGTCGTCGTGATGGAACTTGAAACTAATCACGGCAAACTTGTTCGCATTAACCAGTGCCGACGCTGTGAGGGTTGACTGATGCTCCATTGGGATAGACTGGACGAACCCGTCCTCTCCTGTCGGTTGGAATATCAAATCCCCTTCATCCTGAGCGTCATAGTAGTTGTAGATGACCTTTGTTTTAACATTTCCGTTGTTCGCATAAATGGTCGTCCTGTGTTTTACACACGCCTCTTTGTGTTTCAACTCACCCAGATTGAAGTCCTTTGTGGTCACATCGTAAACAATCCTGTCGCCTGTATTCGCATCAGGTAAGTTATTCGCATCTATCTCTACGTTGTCCCTGTGTCCGAAATTGATATGGAAAAGGATACGTCCATCATTCGGGGTAATTCTGTCGTTGCCAATCGGGTCAGTCCCTATCATATAATTTTCATCTGTTGGCAGGTAATCCTGTCCCATCAGTCCGAAAGCCGGACTGTGTGTGTTACCTGCGTCAATCGGGAGTGGTATATCCCATTCCGTAAATCGACCTCCCAGTATGTCATAAACCAGCATCCGTGTTGGTGTGCCAGTAGGGAGTCCTGTGTCCCCACCTTGCTCGCCCTTCTTTGGATATGAAATTAACACCTGAGCATTGTTTTTATCCCACGCCGTACTCAGTCCAATTATTTCACCAGAGAAGCTGTCCGTCGTGCTCATCCAGTCGATGTCGTCCCTGAATATTTTGCTGACTTTGCCGTCACTCAATGCAACATTCTGTGACGCCGAATTACCGTCAAACAGGTAAAACCCCTTGCGTGTGCAATAGTAAATACCCTCATCAGCTTTAGCCCACGCTTTTGGTCCGCACGGACCCTGTGACATCTGCAAATCGGTCAGTCCAAAGTCCCCTGAGAACAATCCCGTGATCTGTCCAAACCCTGTCGGTTTAAACACATACAGCGAATTGTTCCACTGTGCCATACCCGTTATGAACGTCTGGTCATTTTTACGGAAGTAGAGCAACCTGTTACAAGGGAAGCCATACGCCTGACAGCCCCACACACGCTCTGACGGCTCGCTGGGGATGTTGAACGGATAGACGGGGGGTGTTCCTAACTCCATGCCCGTAGCAAGCCCCCAGAACGACCACATGATCGCTGACGGCTCGTAGATATGTCGAGGCGTTCCTGCTTGTTGATAACCACTACCAAATAGATAGGTTCGCTCAATCCTCGCCATAAACAGTGAGTTCTGGAATGTCTCAAGGAATCGTCCGCATGGTTCAGCGTAGAACTCGTCCCAGTTTGTGAGAGTTGCCTTAATCACCCATGCGGGATCCGGATCCATTGTTGCCGTGCTGTCACTTACAGCATTAACGACACTGGTGGTGGCAGCCCAATCACCCGTCTCTAAATCCACTCCAAACACTGAGTCAGGTACAGTTTCATTCGATATTACAGTTCCGGGACTTGGCAGCAAACCACCACCACTGACCGTATAGACGTAATTGAACCAAGCACCTGTGTTCTGGTCAGTACCCGTAATCGTATTATTTGTTAAGTTGACACTTGTGACAGTCAGTTTTGCGCCCGATGTCGCCTGTTCAATGGTGGAACCAATAGCAGGTGCAGTCGTTATACTCAACAAGTGCAACGTCACAGTATCATCAACAACGACATCCGTGACGGACATGGATGCAAGTGTAACCGCTTGTGTTAATATCGCACCTACTGGCGGTGGAGTGGAAAGTATAAAGAATTGCAATTCCAGATTTCTGTTAGCGTCATACGGTTTGTGATACCAGATGAACGGTGCTTGCCAGTATCCCACGTTTATCTCAGCGCACGGATAGACGATAGGTGTTGCATTTAAGTTTGGCGCAGCAGGGTTCATTTGAATTGGACCAGCTATCACATATTCAGTTACAGGTTCACCAGGTTCAAAGTCCTGTACCGATGTCCTGTACCCGAATATTGCCTCGCCAGCAAGGTCCCATGATGTGACAAACATGGTTGCGCCTGAATTACTACCTACAATCCCGTTGCCTGCTAATGGTCCAGCGACCATAACATTCACGGACAAGTCCAGTCTGATATTGACGTATCCGTTTATCCTTGCCCATTCGTGATACCACTCAGGATTCCAGAACATGACCCGTCTTTGATAACAGTTCGCGTCTATCGAGGGTGCATCGAATGAACCCGGTGGCGGGGCGATAATCGCGCTGGCAACATTTGGTACTTCTGTCAACCATGCTGCGGGTGCTGTAGGAGTTCCGGGTCTTGTGTGATGACCACCATAAGTTCCAAGTATATAGGAATCATTCTGACTGCCACGAGTCCATGTCGCATAGTTCCAGAATCGTGACCTCTGCATACCCCTGATATTCACATCAGAAAAGCTGTTGTTGTAGATGCTTCTGTCAAGTAACGGTGCTTCTAACTGTCCGACATAATCACCTGTACCGCCACCTAAATTCCGTGCGTATAAATAAGTGTGCGATTCAGGTACGGAATTGATAGGGTTCTGACTATAGAAAGTCGGGTTATCTTGCAAGGCAAATAACGTGTATTTTTTACGGTCGAACTGTGAACTGCCAGTTAGATACTTGTAATCCATATAGACATAAAAGAACAAGCCTCGAACGCCACGCTGGTTATCAAGTATCGTTTGATATTGTTTATCAGTAACAGCAAAAGTACCAGCATCGTTGAAAGCCTTGTGTGTTATTCGTGTACCATCACTGGGATCGTGGAACAGATCGGAGTACCCAAGTCTACGCCTCAGATTAGGCATACCCCTGAAGTCCACGTTTACAGCGTGTTTCAGTGAGCTGTCAGACGCATTAGTCAGTGCCTTTGAGTTCGCTGATGCAGGGTCTTGTTCCGTTTCGATAATCAGCCCGTTCTGACCCAAGGGATATGTTTTTTCTGTCGCATTACCCATTTAATATTCTCCTGGCTCGCCCAGTTGAAGGCTGCCAAAAGCCTTGTGTCTTACCGTTTCTCTCGACGGCATACGCTGTGTCTGCTGTGCGTTGTCCCGATTCTGACTGCCACGCCCAATGAACCGCTTCTTTAACTCCTCAAGAGCTTCCATGTAATCCGCCTTGAACAACAAGGCGTTCTGTGAACTGCCGGAACTTGTTATGTTGTGCCAGTACAGCATCTTACTGACGAGAATCCTTGTGCTGATCCCCGGCACTTCAATGTAGGTCTGGTCGAAATCCGTTATCGCCATTGTCGGGTCTAACTTGTCAGGCATCGCCCTGCACATCACCGCCACAGGGTCAGAAGTAGGAGGGATTATACGGAGTTGCTGCCCGTTCTGGATGTAATATCCAGCCCCATCAAAAGCGTCCTTGCCGTATAAAGTCTGGTGCATTTTGGCTCGCGTGAATGGGGTCTCGGTAACTGAAAAGTAATGATTCGCATAGTCCATCCTGTTATACATCAAAGACTCATTGTCGGTATTAGCGGTTAGTGTGAATCCATCCGCGACGTGATCCGCCACGTCGCGATAATAGGAATCCTTGGGGATTTTCCAGACGTACTCAATCTCGATAACATCGTCAGGGAGTCGCAATCGCAGGTCATTGAAGGCAACGTAAATGGTTTTGTTGTTGGTAAACAACCCGCCCCATCGGTCTGAATTAGTCGCCACTGTCTGCCAAGGTCTTTCGCTCTGGTTCATCACATAGGTGAAAACCTCAAGACCATTGGTTATCGTGAAGGTGTGTGGACCGCCAGAACCAGACAGAGTAACAGCCACCGTGTATTGGACATTATCAACCTCAAATGTCCCACCACCACCCATCATGGTTGCGTCCGTTAATCCCAATATGGTTGCCCATGTACTATTCAGGTATTCGTCATTACTGTTTGGTATCCCGTAATCCGTTCCAACGTTATAATTGAGTAACCGTAAGGCATAAATCATAAATAGGTCTATGAAGTACGAATCTTTCTGATCGGCTGTCGGATAATATGCCGATGTTGGATCCCCTGTTGAATAGCCCACTTGTCTCATATCCACCAAAAACGGTGTAAATGGTTGCATGTCAGATACATTCTTTTGGTTTGCTTTACCGGCAGGCGGATAATAAGCTGTAAACGTAGCGTTCCATGTCCCATAAAACGCCTGTTCAATATCACATTCAGCAGGTAGATAAATCTTCGGGAAACTATCAGGTGCTGATGGTGTACCAGATTGCACTCCAAGACCTGCAAAGTTGGGATTAACACCTTCGCCAGTGCAAAGTTCATATTGGAAACCAAGGTTAGTTGTTTCCGATGGATAATTAAGAAGAACTCTCGTTGGTAAAAGTGGTGTCCCCGCCATCACAATACCACCGGCATTATCCGATGTGAATGTATGACCTGCGAGAGTATCCCAAACACCAGTGTTTAAATCTGTACCCACAATCCAATCTTCCTGATGATTAGCGTAAAGAACTCTCATGGTTGCGCCAGTGATAAGCTGTGTAAGGACGTCACCGTGAATAGGCGCTCTCGTTAAACCAGCCATCCAGATTTTAGTCAAACCTGAATTTGTAACTACTGACACAGGCGACTGACCTTGAGGATCAATACGCACAAGCCCATTCTCCCCTTCCTCTAATGAGACCTTGACGTATCGTTCCCATCCTTCAGGTGTAAGTATGTACAGGCGATGCTCCAGATTCGTCTCTAACGCTAAATCCCCAACGCAGTAGTTCAGTTCCTCAATGAACGATCTCACTGAGTAGTTAGCACCCAGAACTCCGGGAGCAAGTCTTGAACCAAGCCCATTGTTGACCAGTCTGAATATCTCGCCTATGTTGAACTTACATGTGTCTTTCGCCATGAGTGTTACCTCTGGGTTTTATTTTTCTCTACTGCTGCCAGCATATTCGCCTGAACAATCGTCATCGCTATCGTCTCGCTCTTGAGCAATCCCTCGATCTGATATTCACGAGCCTTGCTGATGAGGCACTGCTTGATTGTCTGCATCTCAGTCTGGGTAAAGTGGTTCTTCGACAGTGAAATACCGCTTTCCTCCATCGACTGAATTGTGAAGTCAACAATGTCCATTCCGGCTGTAATTGTCATTGTCAATTTATCAGGAGTCACCAAGTACAAATTCGGGAGCGTTCCCCAGTATCCATACTCGTTATTCGCTTCGATATTGCATGTCGTTTCGTCATACGCCCCCGCAGCGATTTGTTCCTTCTGTTTTACCCTGTCGAATCCAGGTCTGGGTTTCCCCAGCATATCCCTGCGCCACGCTCTGAGGCAGTCCTGTTTACGGGCTTTCCAGTACGCATCCACAATACAGGTCACGTCTTCTGGTTTCTGACGTGCTTCCAAGTGGAATCCAGGATCGCCCATCAGCATGAATAAATCTGTCACGCTGATCGAATACTCACGCCTGTTGGGGATGTCGCTTACCACAACCGCTTCACGGCTATTTGATTCACCTGTCTTCACATTAGTACTGTGGGTCTTGCACACTGACTGCAAGATCGCTTTAAGTGGTGCTTCTTCATCAATCCAGATGCTTATTTTCACATCTGAACGTCCCGCATATTCAGCCACAAATCTAGGATATTCCTTCGTGAGATCGCTCCAATGGATATATCCCTCTGGTGGTCGTGGCACACCATTCGGTTTTGCCAAAGCAGGTTTCTTCTGTTTGGGCTTTTCTTCAATTTTGTCTATCTCCTCATCTGTGTCTGTGAGTTTGATAGTCTCTTTCAGTTTCGGGTTCATTTCTTACCTTCCCTCTAAAGTCGGTAGAATAGGTTAATTTAAAAATAGCTGGGGCGAGTTTGCATCTCACCCGCCCCCGCTGGAATATCACTTGTTAAAGCTATGGGGTTGTCCCCTGTTTACCCGCCGGACTGTGAATGTTCGGGAAAGTGTGCCTGTGGTGGACAGTGATAATTTCAGGCACATGATTCGTGTTAGCTGCTGCAGCCTCTTGTGCGTATCCGTAGATATTATCCGGTCCTGTTCCAACAGCCGTGTGATAACCACCAGCACAATACGCAGCAATGTCGTCGTTGTACGTTATGTCTGTTCCGTCGGCGATTGCTCCGTTGTAACCAGTACCAGCCAGGTCGCCCTGAACAAGTGTCTCAAAAAGACCGTCAAGTCCTATCGGAACAAGTGGGTTAATGGTGGCATCGTAGTTCTGGTTCGCCACGTTGGTTGTGCGCCAGTCCATCGTTCGAGGTATCGGGTTTGCTGGCAACATACCGCCGAGTGCGTCTGAGATGGTATTTATCGTATCCCATGCTCCAATACCAGCACCAGCGTTTACACCAGTGCCCAAGTCAAGTACGTCAATCCAGTTCTCAACTGTGTTGACAGCCATGACTGTACCTGTCGCAAGACTGACCGCCTGCGTAATTGTGTCACCAACTGTTGGTGCTGTCGCAAGGGCAGGCAACCATATCCTGAGTAGTTTACCGATGACCTGCGTGTACATCTTCCCATCGTACTCGATGAGGAACACACCAAAGTCGTTCCCAAAGTTACCACCTGCCTCATTACCTGCATCTGCACCAGTTGCGCACTGTGTGTTAAGGTAAGCCGTGTTCGGTCCGCCATTAGCACCAAGTCCTCTAATTGCTGGCTGACCGCCAAGTACTGCAGGCAGGCAGGACGTCCCGTTAATTGCAATTTCTATACAAATCTCGTACTGATTTGTGATAGTCGTGTGCATCGGGTCGAGACAGTAATGTTTGCCGAACCATCTACCAGCTTCGGTAGGGTTCAAAGCACCTAAATCTCTCATTGTCATAGTTCTCGACCTCCTTATGGGATGATTACGCCAGTCGCGCGGACATGTGCCTGCGGGCAGCGTACCATCATGTTGATATTTGAATGAATGTAACTCCAAGCCTCGTTAGGTCGTGTCTTGTCGCCCTGATGGAACTCAGGCTCGTTGTAGAACAAACCTTCTTCCCAAACAAAGTCGATGTAGTTCGGGTTGACAAGAAGAATCTCGTTGTCGTTTGCGCCAGGACCGCTTCCAGGCATTGACGAGTCAAAACACCATTTCAGGTCATTTCCCCATGTGGACAGTTTAGGTCCATCATATTCGTAATGACCAGCCTTCTGGATATTGAACTGCACTGCGCGGTCGACGTTGCCCCAGATATTGATACCCTCAGACTGCACCCATTCCATCAGGTTTGTCGAAAGGATAATCAGCGTAGGGACTTGCTGCCCGTTGTTACGAACCATCTGTTGCCACAAACCGATTGTAGCTGTCAACTGGTTGGCGTTAATGGTACGCCCGACATCGTTTATGGAGTTAAGAACTCCCGAAGGGGGTCTTACTCTGTTATAGAAAAGGTTGTTGTTGTTGAGGATTGTCCTGAGTCCCCATGTCTCGTATGTGCCTCTTGCGGGAACCCGTGCTCCTGTGCCGTGACCGTTCACGCCAAGAACCCTTGCGTTGTCAAGCGCAAGAAGGTCTGCAAGTTTCTCGTTTTTCTCCTGCTCAATGATGTCAACCCGTGAGCCTGCTTTTGGTCCCATCTGATTGATTTGACCGCGAGTAAACTCTATTCCGTTGTGTCCGTTGCTCTGATAACTCTCAACCTTGATCCATCCACCGTTTTCGGTGATATTCCAGTCAACGCGATCCCCCCCGAGTTCTGCTGAACTTGGGCTGGGGTCTTTATAGCCACTTATCAATATGCCACGCCCGTCTTCGTCTACTCCGAATTTGTTCCCGTTACACAGTGGGAGTAAATCCATCAGATACATAAACGTGCTGGCTGACTCCGTGTTGTTGTACCACATGCCATGATACATTGGGTCGATAAATTCAAAAATCGGACCCCCTGTAAAGGCACGGGTTAATTCATGGTTAGCCATATATGTCTCACCGCCATTATTCTAAAATTGTTGAAATATCTATAATGACGGGTAAATAACACCAGATCTAACTTTTCGCTTTGGGTTTACCCCAGAAATCTACTTTATGTTTTCTGTCGTAAATTTCGCGAGCTTTAGGGTTAGAGGCGAGAACTTTCCTCATTTCACGAGGATTCATCGCAAACAAGGTTCTCTCGTCTATCTCATCCGGCGTACCTATTGCTTTCTTTCCAGCACCCTCTACGGTGCTTTCAATCTCCCTGAAATTGTTGATTCCAGAGTTATGCGGTTGTACTGCGGGAGCTCTATCTTCCGTTGGAGGAGTTTTTGGCTCTGTTGTTTTACCTGTCAATATCTTGTACTCACTGTACATCTGGCGCAAATCGTATTTTGTTGTGGCAGGGTCAAACCCGTATGAACGGATCCTCTTTTCCACCCAAGGCAGAAAGTCTGCCACGACTGCTTTTTCGGCTTCTTCCCTGTTTGTTACGGGATTCGGGAAAACGTCAGGGTCTAATTGGTGGAGTATCACAAGACTCTGAGTGACCGCCAGTTGTTGTTGTACCACCGCCTTCTGCTGATATTCCTCGTACTTGCGAATGTTGTCTCTCGCAGCACGTTCAGCATTAATATTAGCAATGGTACTATCCATACCTTGATCCTCATAAGCCCGTTTCTCTCGCTCATATAAATCCTTTTCCGTATCTGTCAGGAAAGGTATTGGGTCAAACGGTTGTTCTGATTCAACCTTTGTCAGCTCTAACTGTCGCTGGTCTTCTCGCAGTTCCCTCTGCCTTTTCAGTTCAGCCGTGTTTTCCTCAATCGCCTTCTGATACGCGATCCTTTCACCTTCAGAGGTTTTCTCGTAGAAAGCCCCTGCTGCCGATAAGTTGTCCTTGAGCCACAATTCGCCTTTTGTGCCAGACTTAATCATTATCCCATCAGGCGTTATTTCAACGCCTTCAGGGACTTCCACGTCTCGCTCCTGACCGTAAACCTTAACCCGCAATTTAGCAGGTTCGGGGGGAGGAGCTGTTTGCGCAGGTTCCTGGGCTTTTTCAGATTCCTCAGTTTTAGGTGGTTTTTCAAAAACCTTTTTGAGTTTCTGTGACCAGTCGTTGCGTTTATCTACAGTCCCCGTTTCCTGTGTTTCGGGGACGTCAGTCTCAGGTGGTTGATCCTCTAAATCGACCGCCTGTATTTCTTGTTCTTCTTGTTCTTGGACTTGCTCTGCCATAGGTCTCTAAACCTGTCCTTTTTTTAGTTCTCCCGATAAATGTTTTCCATCGGGGAACTAGATTGTACTGATTCAAAATCCATGTCGGGGACATCGGGTCTTCTTGAACGTGTACGACCCTGCACACTCATTGACTGTACTTTGTCAACATAGCGTATCAGGCGCGACATCAGCTCATTGTCTAGATTCGGTTTGATCGTCTCAAAGCAGCCTCTGAATATGAAGCCCAATGCAAAACATGCCAAGCCAATCAGTGCCACCATTACGGTTTACCACCTATTTTGACTTTCTTGTTGAGATAGCTAACGACACCATCCATCGTTTTAGACGCACCACCGCTACCAACACCTTTCTGGATGTCAGAAGTCCCGGGGTCTAATTCTGAACGGAAGCCATTATCCATCGGTACAGACTTCACTCCCCCAACGCTTTTCGCTTTGCATTTGAGTTCTGGAGTTCCGCCTTGGGGTTTATACCCTTTTTCCGCCATATCAATACACCTCCGTGCATTTGATAGTAATACTTGAATTATCTCTATTTCTGACCGCCAGCCCCTTTGGGTTGCATCTGCTGTTCGTACTGCATCTGCATTGACCTCTGAGCCTCCTGGTCTTGTTCCATAGTCTGATTTATGTCGCCAAAGAACTCGCCAGTCGCACCTGTGTCAGTCGCTATGCCAAGTCTCTTGAGTAGGACTTGCGGGGGGATACCCATTTGCATTGCCAACTGGCTAAGCATTATCTGTTCGTTGCTACGCTGTCGCATGAAGTCTGTATCTCGAGGGATACGCTCAATAAACAGCATCGCATACGGGTCGATGTCCTTAATTATCATTTTAGATTCTTCGGCATATTCTTCGCCCATGACCGGCATCACCAAATCCTCTCCGAATTGTCTCATTTGTGCCATACCGATTTTAGCGATTCGTCCCCAGCCGTCATTGAAAAGTTCCTCTGTAGCGATGTACGGTCGTGACGCAGCGTTCTGAAGTTGTGATATTCCAACACCGCTTGTGCGAGTCTGAGGGACCATACCAAGGTTCGTTGAGTTTACACCACCGATAACCTCCATGAAATTCATCAGCATACCAATCATCTTTTCGGCTTCCTGTGAACTTGGCGGTGGAGCCATGTATCTTGTCATCTCGATCTGCATGGGATCGTCTATCAGCCAAATACCGTCCTCCATGCAAGTCTCGACATCAAGGCTTCTCGCCCTGAACTCTTTCGGATATGCCGTCTTGAACGAGTGCTCAATCTTGTCTGAGATGAGTGCGTTCAAATCACGCTGTATGTTCATCACGCTATCAAGGTCGGATATGCCTATCGAACTCTCAGGGTCAAGGTTGTTGTTGAACAGAGCAATCGGTACGGGTTGATAATCGAACGGTGAACCGCCATCTTGAACAACGATGTCGCCGATGACCTTGATGTATCGCCATCCACCGTTAAACTTGAGGACTGATTTTACATCATCAGGTGGCTGATCTTTCATCATCGACTCGTGCGCCAACATGTGCAAATCAAGATTCCCAATATAGCCGTCTATCTGTGCAAGTTGTTCTGGCGCACCTGGTGCACCGGTTTGTGCGACAACCGCATCCCTCATTTCCTTCAGATGTTTCTTGTGGGCTTCATGCCTGAGCCGGTGGTTGAAATGGTTCTCTCCCTCTCGTGGCAACCTGGCGTCCTCATAAACTGATTCAGATACGATCTGCCCCATCTGAACCATGAATTGTTTCTGGTCAGGATCAGTGAGTAGTTCATCGTCCGCTTCTTTGATAGCTGCAAGGGCTTCAGGAGTGTCAGTCTTGTATATTTTAACCTTTGTGCTACTGAGGTCTTTTACCCAGATACGCAGTACTTCAGTATGCCCACTGCCTACCGCAGATAGCATTTTGTTCATGGATTCATCATTCAGTGGAGCAAGCATACCGCTAAATGCAGTGCTTCTACCGAAATGTCTATCTTCGGCTTTGTCATAATGTTTAGCTAAGATGTCAGCAAATTCCTGGTCAAGCAAATAGCTCTTTTGAACTTCACGAATGATGAAGCAAGTTATATCCTCAAAATCATCTTCATTCGGGTCAAAGAACATATTCTGCGGTGATAAACGTTGTCCCCAAGCTGGTACAGTTATCTTTTGTGATTCAATCCATCTGGGTATAGCTACAATTCCGCCTAGACCATGTATCGGCACGATCTTCTCTATTTTGTGTTGGAGCATCCGCCGTCCAGTGATTTGCTCATGCCAATCGAACCATCGGGACTGTGCTGTGGCTTTACGGATATTCTGTGACCGGTCAGCAAAACTGTGGAGTTTCAGAATGTCACTTGATAGTTTACCGCATTTAAGGTCGATAGCCACTTTGCAGAGGTTGACACTCCTGAGTGCCAGTTCCCATTTTTCCCTACCCTCGCTGCCTCTATAGTACGATGATTTTAGAGACGCTGTTCTTTGCCAGTTCGATAGAGTGGAATCTTTTGACAGCATAGCGAATAGTGAACGGGCATACATTAGGACGTCTTCATGCTTCTCATGCCATCCTGATTTTCCCATCTCGAATATCGGGGGCGGATCATTCAAGTATGAGTTCATAATCTGCAAGGTATTTTGGGGTTTGTTGAAAAACATCAGTGGCTAAACCTCCCTGAAACACGCTTGCTGCGCTGTTCTCTTTGCGCATAAGGGTTGTATTTCTTTGGTGATTCTGCTGGCTCTTTAGGTCTGGTCTTTTGCGATATTCGTTTGGGATACCCCGGAACATCATCAGGAACGCTGTCCTCTAATTGCTGCCGGAAGTCTTCTCTCCTGCGTTCACAGTCACGGGCGATATAGAGTGCCACGCTTACGGCAATCCAGTAATCGTCATGTCTGCCTCTGGGGGCAGCGGGGGCTTTTTTGAATATACCTTCACGGTTCGCTTTCTGTTCAATAGCCCAAACTTCATTCAGGTATTCAGGTATCCAAATGTCGGCTGATTTGTCAGCGAGAAAATCATCCGTCAGGGATTTGTAGATACCTTTCTTTTTCGCTGATGTCTGGCAGCCGTATTTCCGATTTTTTGAGTATGTCTGATATGCCTGATCTTTTGGGCGCTCCCAGTATATATTCCTGTACGGTGCGCCCATCGGATTAACCCTGTCAGTCCCCAGAAGTTTACGCAGGATTGTGTCGCCCACATTGGTCAGGTTACTCTCGTAACCGATCATGGCGTTATTCCAGTATTTCGCCACCGCTATCAAGTGTTCCGTAACGACATGCGTCTCTTCTTCGTTAAACACCAGACACGCCACAAGTGCGTTCTGTTTGGGGCTGAAAACCACCGCCACAGTCTTATCGCCTTCTCGTTCATTTGCTGTATCAACACCGATGAAATACTCAAATCCGGGATTAACTTCGTCCCATCGCCTATAAACCGCAGGCTTTACAGTTTCGTCTTCTTTCGGTTTCAGTGTAATTTCGTCCAGATAAATACCACCCTCAAACACAGGCGGAAGGATACGTTTCTTGTGGTACATGATGTAGTGCCTGTCAAATACTGAACTGCCCATAGATAATCGCGCCTCCTTGTATGTCATCGGGAAATTCTCGTGGAACACATCGAGTTTAGTTATACTACCGCCCATGCCGTCCGTTTTCTGTTTGTCGATTACATCACGTCGCCATTTCCAGAATGTCAGTGGCAACTTGGATGATCTGTTATCAAGTGGGTCGTACCACTCTTTGTTGACAAGTTCCTTCTCGTCGCCATATTCTCTTGTGTCCGCTTCAGCCCAGAAAATCTGCCAGTTGTACCAACTTGGCAATATGAGGGTTTTATATTCCTCGTGCATATAACACGGGATAAACACAGGTCGCATTGGCGGGAGTCGTTTTTTGCTTTTCCACAAATCAAGCAATCTATCAAATTCGTCAAGGAAGAATTGGTCTGAATGGTGCGCGGATGATTCACACGCAACAACATGGTAGTACGCTTCATGCAGGGATTGGCTGTACTGATCCCAGAACTCAGGGAAATTGTCAATCAATGGAATCTCGGAAATATGAGCGTGTTGCGAGGCGAATCCAACCGCACTGATCTCCGATGTCAGCACTTCGATTGAACCATGAGACAAGCCATTGTATTTAATTACCCCGCCTGTCGGACTGCACTGTGACGTTTCGAGATACGGTTTAAGGAACTCATGCGTTTCAGACATTTTCAATAAATCGCTGTAGCCCTCGTACACATAACCGAAAAGCGACTTAATGGCTGTCTGGTCTTTAGCGTGCGCCATTATCTTGCAGAGATGGTTGTACCAGATCGCATGGTGATTGGCGTGACGCGCCCAAAACCATGACGAACCTATCTGTCTTGGTTTGAGAATCCACAGTCTCGCATAGTTATATTCTTTTAGTTGCTGGTATTTACACAGTTCAAAGTATCTCTGAATCCGGTTTAATTTGACTGGCGCAATCGTACCACCTGGGTCTTTCACGTTCTGGAATTGCTCAATGAAAAACCATGCAAATTGCTTCAGCCCCTTCATGTAGAGTTCTAGATTTAGTTTACCATCCAGCACAAAATCGTTGACTGTGAGGGTAAAGTTCAGTCCCTTGCGAATCAAATCTTTTGTGAGATGGTCAGTCATTAGTCTTCTAAGATTCTCTCCATGTTGAGCATTTCATAATCGTCGCCTTCCATTATCTTGCGCGTATCATCTACTAAACTCTGATTGTTTCCACCACGCAGCGAATCCACATGAATGTCAGCGTCTATTTGTTTGTTATCGGATGCGTCCACACTGTTATTCCCATAGAAATTCATCGACTCGTATTTGGCGCCCTCCTTGATTGCGTCTTCATAAGGTTTGGCTAGATCGTTCAAGGCTTTCATGCGAATAGGCGCTGGATATTTTTCGTCATTCACTATTTTGAGTAATTCTTTTTCTTTGAGGCGCAGTATCTCAAGCACACGTTTTGGTTCAGTGTAGTGATCCCGTGCCACATCCCGGGCAAGGTCTTTTGAGTAGTAGAACTGTGCGATCAGTTCACTGTCCAACCCAATCGCTTTGCAGACATCCTTGCCTGAGCGACCCATTTTTTTAAGTGTTTCTTCTGTCTTTGCAAGTATTCGAGCGATATGGTAGTAAGCGGAGTTGCATTCAAGTTTACCATTCAGGCTTTTGAACATTGTCTTGACTGCTTTCATCTTAATGGCGAACTCGATTTTGTCTGGTTCGACAACTGACTCCTCAAGGTTAAGCAATGCGTAGAGGTGGGGTTTGATTATGCCATCTTCATCTTTGTGGGCATCAACCAGTTTTTCCCAGTTTAACTTGCGGGGCGTAGTCCCGACGTTTTTTGCAGTGATAGCTTTAACCATTCGTACCATCCGGTTACAGTTCGTTCGACCTTATCCAGCCCGTATGCTCTGCGAAGTAACTTCATAAACGTCTTGCGAGCACATTTATAACCACACGCCCAGACAAACAAATGCTGTGAAGCGTAGTCGTCGTACATCTCAAACGCTATACCGGCGGGGAGTTTCTGTATGTCGATCAGGTCTATGATCGTTTCGCGTTCTTTGACTGTAGGGTGGACGCCGAGTTGTATCCAACCCTTTGGGTATCTAAGTTGTGTCGTTTGGTCTTTGTAAATGCGAGTGGGGTGTACTTTTTCGTGTTCTTTTCCTTCAGGTGGTGGGGCGAGGTATGAAACGCCTTCCAATTTAGCCATTTTACCGCAGTTATGGCAGATGCAGACTTGAGATGTTACCCACATGAAGCGACCTGGACAGTCAGGGTCTTCTACTTGTGTGTAGTTATGTCGCCAGTTATGCGGATTTTGAACACCGTTAGGCATAAAAATAACACCTCTCCTTGAAACTGTACAGGAATTGTACACATAAATCAAGAGAGGTGTTTAATTATTTGTCACTTTATTTTTGAGGTTTGGCAAATAATCACACAAAGAATATAACATCGGTATTGATTATTGTCAACCGTTTAGATATAATTAAGCCGTGAACACAATCATGCTCATAGGACGGCGAAAGAAGATATACTCTGCATTGCAACACCCCACAAGCCGTTCAGTGGATTTTCAGATAATCACAAAACGCGCCAAAGAGAACAAGATGGACGTTAATCAGGCAGACCTCCACCGTGTCCAAGTGTGGAGTAGCCTGTGCGACGTGGTGTTGGCTACGCATCCCGATAGCCTGCTTTTTGTCATCGGGGAGTACAAAGTCAACCGGATCATGGTGGCTAACAGACCGACACGTTATTTCCACTTTATCACGGGTCATTGGGTAGAGGAGATCAAATACACAGACGGCTTGATGATAGCGAAACAGATCAAGAAATTCCAGGAGAATCTGGTGTCGGGCAGACTGCCAGAAATTCAGGAATAATAATCCAAAAAATCTCTTGACATTATTATCTTAATAATATATAATCGCTGGTATGAGAAAACAAATAGAGCCAGCGACAAAACACATCATAGTCACAAAGCGAGTTCATGCACTCATCAAGGAAAAGGCTGCAAGAAATCGTATGTTCATGTGTGACTTCATCGAGGCTGCAGTCGCAGCTTACGACCGAGAAAAATTATCAAAGATCGACCTTGACAAAGTGGCATGTCCCAAGTAGAGTGTGGACATGCTCAAGTTGCAAAACATACCATTGTTAAAATCCGCCTCAATAGAGGTGGTCGTACTTGAGCATACAAACAGCTCCCGAAAGGGGGCCGTTTGTGTTTGTACCCGCGGGCTAAGTTGTGGTGCGGGATTGAGACCACACACTAAGCGATGAGGGCGTGCTGCTCGAAATGCTCCCCTTGCCGTGAAGTAAATTATGCTGGCTACAGGCGATAAGTGTAGTAAGTCTGGGCAACTTAACCAAACGAAGCCCCAGCACTTAGAATCGGTGAGTGTCACCGGAATCTCTAGTCTCAGACAGTTGGTGAGAATGACCGAGAGAAAACGGGTTCATCATTCAAAAGCTCTCCTCGTCCAGTGGGGGGATTTAGGGGGGCTCTAGCTCAGAAACACCCTAACCGTAAACGAGGAAAGCGCACACAATCGGGAGCTCGGAAAACAAGGGAGCTCCGGAAAAGCGAGGTGGTGCGAGGACAAGGGGGTTTTGCCTTAGAGGTTGAGGTATGAACAAAGATGAATGAACTCTCATTATTTTCAGGCATAGGTGGTGGATTACTCGGTAGTCTCTTATTAGGCTGGCACACTGTCGCTGCTGTTGACTTTGAACCTTATTGCTGTGAAGTACTCGCAAGGAGAAAACAAGATGGTATTTTCAAAGAGCCATTTGACATCTACTGTATGGACATCGGAGAATTTAACAGACGAGTCGCTTCAATCTATCAGGGACAGGTTGACATCATTACAGGCGGGTTTCCCTGTCAGCCGTTCTCAGTCGCTGGACGAAAGCAAGGAGCGAATGACGCAAGGAATGGATTCCCTGTCCTTGCCGAAACCATACGCATCATACGACCCCGCTACCTGTTGCTGGAGAACGTACCAGCTTTGCTTGGATTCGATTATTGGGGAGAAATACTCAGCACCTTATCCGAAAGCGGGTATGATGTCAGATGGAAAGTTATATCGGCGGGAGAGTTGGGAGCACCGCATAGGCGAGATCGGTTGTGGATTATGGCGTTCGCCAATGGCGCAAGAAGCAATGGGTGGGAATATGAGTCAAGAGATGTACGAGGATTCATTAAAGACAAACAAACATATTATAAAGCTCAGGGATCAAGTGAAGTGGGCGACACCACGCCACAACGACCACAAGAAAGATGCGAACTGCAATCCAGAATGTCGCCAATCGGGATTACCGGCACAAGTCAAGATGTATCCGACACCACAGGAGCGGGACTGGAAAGGCAAGTCACAGAGGGGGAATCACGGCAACGAGACGGACTGTTTACCCAACGCTGTACTTGGTGGGACAAAGACCCCGCAGATGACCCTATCACCGGATTGGACAGAGTGGCTCATGGGGTTCCCAGTCGGTTGGACAGACTTAAAGGCATCGGGAATGGTCAAGTCCCTTTCTGCCTGGCTACAGCATTTCGGTATTTATCAGGAATAAATTAAAAAATATCATACTGGTACTTGACAGGTATGATATTTTCTGGTACAATCAGAGTGTCATAGAATTGAGATGATATGCACTCTTAAAATAAAGGTAAACGTGAAACTTGGTGGCGAATATACCTGTTGCGGACTGAAAGCGGAGTTTGACTCCAAATACTTTCTTGAGCCGTATGAGATCGTCACCATCCGTATGCACGGACTCCGCGAATATCAAGCGTCACACAAGATGCCGTGCCCTAAGTGCGGGGGACTCGTGAACGTGAAACTTGACACCAGACCGCTTTTGGATGTTGAAGAATAACCTGTCCTAATTTACTTAAATCATAGTTCAAGGAGCGTTCTGCATGACGCAACGAATCCCCCGACTTAAACGATTTGATCCTGTGTACATCGAGTGGCTTGACGCATTCGATGTGGATGGCGCATGGAATAACATCGAGAGCCTCATAAAAACCCTTCAGCCATACACTGTAACGAATTTGGGTTATTATATCGAGACACTTGAAGACATCATGATATTCGCCACCGGATATGAAAAATTACATTCCGAAAGAGTCGTTGGAGCTCATAGTATCCCGATAGGCTGTATCATGAAAATCAAGAAGATCAAACTCTAACCAATGGCATCCAAAGACTACAAACAGCTGCAGGTCTATCCCAAGACGTTCGACCTCGTCAAGCGTCTCATACCAGAGGGCATATCACGGGCACGTTACCTGCACTTCATATTCACACACCTGGACAATGATAGTCTGATCGAACTGTACAGCAAACAAATGAAAAAGGAGAACCAGAAGAATGAGTGACAAAGAAGAAAAATTTGACCTGCCCGACCCATCTGTCAAGTACGACATTGGTATGGACAAAGAAGAAAAAACTAATTGGTGGATCGAGTGGGATAGCACACTAGGTGTAGGCTTAGCAAGGATAATAGGTGGGAGTTTTTCTGGAGATTTACTGATTAAGGAAAATCCTATGACTGACAAACGCTACTGCGGAAACTGTGTAGAAATGATGTATGTTACGCAAGACCCACACAATCGTGACTGGATATGCCGAGAGAACAGGCTGAATGGTAAACAGATTGAAAGCCCAAGTATCATAACGAAAGCCTGTTCCCACCACAAGCACTACGATGAGGTGTTTGGGGACAGGGATGAGTTGCGAGAGAAAATAGACCATATTCGTGACGCCACGAAAAAGGTAGGTGAAGGTGATGAGTAAATATGACAGGATGAGATGACTTTAAACACGCCATAAAAAAGCTCGACCGCTTCTGGTTCCCTTGTGCTACTGGTGGTATTGGCAGTTGGGCTATCTGGAAGCAGCGTGGTCACGCCTGCACTGTCTCAAGCAATTCATTACCCTTGCACTTCCCTCCCCTTGACGACCCTTTCTGTGCAAATTAACGGCATTCTGAAATCTCATTCAATCCACCTTTACCTGCATTATGAAAACATCTACCAAAAATATTATTTTTTGCAGGGGAATATCATGGACTAAAAAACAGCAGAACAGGCGGACTATACCCTACCCTCCCCAACACACCAGCCAGACCGTGCCTTCTGTCTCATTTTTTTCATTTTACCAGAACTTTTGCGAATTGTCATTTACGAAAAAACAATAGTATTGACAATTCTCGCGTGCCAAAAGTTCAAATTCTAGGCTCAAAAAAGATAATTTGTCTCATTCTTTTCATCGTGATTCTCACCTATGCTGTGTGACCCATAGGGGACATTATGGGGACATGATGGCTCTTTAATTTGACTTCCTTAATACATTGGACACATTTTAGCTGTGTGTCCATAGGTGGATCCCCTGCTATGCTGCGTGAGCCCATTGTGCCATTGTGGAGTGGAGTGCTCCACAAGGATGTATGTATGTCCAGGGCATGCTTTTAGCCTTCCACAAGGATGTATGTATGTATATATATATAATATATAGATACAGAGGAGTGTATCAGTGT
>Ga0100403_1001134_pt1 | contig 24768 bp, 18 predicted proteins | sample CryGeymet201501t_FD_83663 | JGI IMG/M metagenome (GOLD analysis project Ga0100403, IMG submission 83663) | Groundwater microbial communities from Crystal Geyser aquifers in Utah, USA - Crystal Geyser metaG 2015-01t | ecosystem: Environmental > Aquatic > Deep subsurface > Groundwater | place... | reverse complement strand
AGATACCCTGGTGGGCAAGGTGGACTTTATAAAAACCTCAGCCACAGGGGATGTCGTCATCCTGGACGGTAAAAATTCTGGTAAGATGGGGAAACACGTGGACCCCAGGCAGCTCCTTTTTTACGCCATGCTCTATCGTTTCAAGTATGGCAAGTTACCCAACAAGATTGGGTTTCTGTATTACAAGTTTCGTAAAATTGAGTACATCGATTTTACTCACATTGAAGTGGACGACTTGTGGAAGGATATTATCCGGACCATGGTACACATCAAAAATGCTAAGGAATTCCCGGCTACCCCTAGCGCCAAAGTGTGCAGGTACTGCGACTACCTAAACACGTGCACCGAAGGCACTGCGGACATGGATTCTCGTAAGAGGGGTAAGAAGGATTATATGAAGGATGTTGGTTTAAAAGCCAACACCAATGGTGTATATTACCTCGAGGTGCTATAATGCAAGAACTAATTGATCGCTTTGCCTCCCTGGCTGACAGGGCTGAGAATAACAAATCGAGAGCCATCCGTGCTGAAGAGAAATTCGAAGCTGCCAAAAAAAGGGTAGCTGAGGTAGTGACGGATGTAAAAGAGGCTGGGTACCCAGACCCCAAAGAAATTGGTGCCATCAAGGAAGCCAAAGTTAAAGCATTCATCCAGGGGATGGACGATTTGGAAGAAGTGCTCAAAGAGCAGGAAGCTATCCTGGACAGGGTGGAGGCGTAAGTGCCTAGGGTTCTCGTAAACAGGTCCCAGCTCAACGAGGCTTTGGATTTCGTTAAAAACGTGGTACCTGACAAGCCCATCATTTCTGCTGACGGGAACATATCCATTGTGTTCGACGGTAGCTCCACGCTTCAGGTTATCGCCACAGACGGTATCCAAGGGGCCCGTGCCCTGGTGGACGTCTCCACCGATGGGACTGTGGAAAGCTTCTCCCTCGGGTGTGACCCCAAGAGACTTATAAAGATTGTTGCTAAGGACACCTCCGATATCGTGACCCTGGAGAAGAATGATCCGCACTTGGTTGTGGGCTCGGCTATGGATGATCCCGACAAATTTGCTACCCTGGTCCTGGCAAACATGCGTAGGGCAAGCACCATGATGGCCTGGTCACCCTCGGACCCTACCACGGATGTTGTACTGGATACTGGTTTCCTCGTAGAAGCCATGACTTTTTTGGACGATTTTTTACCAGACGGCAAGGACGAAGGCGCCAAGCATGCTGTAGTGGTTTTATCCAACAAGCTAGCCCACGCCACCAACGGAGTGGACCTTCGCGGTATTTGTGCATCCCCACATCTAGGTTTTACCTCCGATGTCAGCCTGCGGAAGAAATACCTAACCAACGCTATCAGGGCTATCAAGTTTGTTAATAGTGATTCCCTCCGATTCCTAAGCAACGTGAGGCAGATTTGTATTACATCCCCTGACGGCCGCAGGGCATTGGTCATGCCCACCACACGCAAGAAACCACCCGTGGTGCCACTGGAGTACCTGAAGGACATGGGGGATTACTTTCAAATGGACATTAGGGAAGCGGTAAGGGGTATCGATCGCATTTCCTCCTCCAACTACAACACAGCCTCCACCCTAACGGGGGTAGACTTATTTTTGGAAGGTGGCCCCGAGGACTCTAAGCTTAAAATGACGTTAGATGCAGATAAGGCTTCCCAGACTTTCCCCGTGCGGAGATCTGGTGGTCCGGACATGGAGAGGTGCCTGAGCGTTAAAACCCTTCACAAGATGCTTAAGATGTTCCAGAAATCCAAGGAGTCCCGCATATACATGGGGGAAAGCGACACTCGGTACATCAGATTTTTTGATAAGCGTGAGGTCAACGGTATTGCCGGGGCATTCGTGGCAGTGTGTGCATACCTTAGGAAGGTCTAATGGACGACTTATTAGTACAGCGCCTAAAGAAGCTCGAAGAGAGAGCTTCTTTCTTACGTGGAAAACAGCACACCGTCAGCCAGACTGTCGACCATCTAGAGAAGGAGATAGTGCGGTTGGAGGAAGATGTTTCGGAGTTGGGCAAAGTACTCAAGGTGCTAGGTAAGTTAGCGGACAACATGGCCAAGAAGGACTTAAACGTAATCAATAACCTTGTGAACTACGGATTGAGGGTTGTGTTCCCTGACCGCAATCTGACCTTCAAGGCAAGCATGGTTGAAGTCGGTGGGAAGATGCAGATCAACTTCGAGACTTTTGATGACGGTAAGTTGGCCGATAGCGATACGCACGGGAGTGTGTCCACCATAGAGAGCTTGCTATTACGACTTATATGCTTAACCAAGGTTAAGGCTGGTAAGTTGCTCCTGCTTGACGAAACTTTTGCTGCCCTGGACGACGACTACATTATCCGAGTAGGGATACTGCTTAGGGAATTGGCAGAAAAAATGAAAATGGATATCCTTCTCGCCACGTTTAACGCCTCCGCCTCCGAGGCCCATACGGTCATTAGGGCCAAGCATGATAAAAAAAGTAATGAGCTAACGGTAACATCCCACAGCCTAACCAAAGACAGGGTACAGCCATGAGAAGACCCTACGAAGTGTACAAGAAAAAAAATGAGCTATTGAAAAAAGCTCTAACAAGAGACATCCAAGAGAAGATTAGGGTTTGCCCCAAAAATTGTAGATACAACCACATGGTCAAACTTAATGAGAACGGTCTACGTGTAAGCCTGTGTGGGTATGGCCAGCACCCTCCCGCTGATGGGAGACCACTGGATATTTCGAAGATCATAGTGTGCGACAGTGTTAAGCAGGCCCAAGAATGCAATGCCCGTATCCCGTTGTTCGGAAGCGAGGAGGCCGCTCACGAAGCACTGATGAAGGAATTGGAAGACCCCAAGATACGAAGGGAGAGGTATGCGGAGATCGTGGCTCTTGAGTGGGTCATGGATAACGACCTCCACCTACTGAAAACGGATAAGCCCAGCCTCCGGACAAAGATTTTTCTATGGTTGGCCGAATTTTTTGAGAACAGAGTTCGCCAGCGTAAATTTGTTAACAAATTACACCAGAATTAGAACAGATGCATACTCAATTAATAACGTGTACCCCTTGTAGATCGAACATTTTATGCGTAGGGTTTTGCCCTGCCGACACTATAAAAGACGAGGTACAAAATGGGCGCCTTTAAAGGTAAGTACTCATCCATCGAAGAGGCCCACACTCTAGATGTGAACAAGCTTGTGGCCCAGATAAAAGAGGCCATACTCAAAAAGTACAGCCATCTTGATGTCGACCAGGTACGCGAGGAAATAGGTAAGAACCTCGGCGTCTTCCGCATGAGTGGTCAGTCCTTCCAATTCACCAGCATTCCTAATAAGCTAGGGGGCCAACGCTGGATGGTCCTTTGTCCTAAATGCCAAAAAAGGGTGATAAAGCTTTATCTCCCCGAGGGAGAGGACAAAGAAGATAAATACTTCTGCAAGGACTGCCACCACCTCAGACCACCATCAGCTTTGTATGGGCCTACCCGGCGCTATAAAGAAATGGTCCGTCCCATGAGGCAGATGGACAAAATCAAACAGAGCCTTTCGTCAAAAAACTTGTCTGAGTCCAAAACCAAGGAACTCTTAGACAAGTACGACTCCTTGGAAAAACAGGTAAGGGAGTCAACTTTCTATCGAAAGATGAGGCTCCTATCTGAAGAAGCCAACGAGGCATAATTTCTTTATACGGTTTACCCGCCATATGATAGACGGTGACAGCATTCTTAAAGTCATAGCATCCTTCCAAGAAAGGTATGCTCGCACTGGCATACACCCGTCCTTCAAGGTGAAAAAAAGAAGATCTGCCACGGATCGCCTGAAATCTCGTATGAGGTACAAGCGAAACAAGAATAAGATCCGTATTTGGAGAAAGAGGTATAACCAACGTCGAAAGATGTTGCACGCCGCCCGAAAGCTACTGAAAAGACCAAGGCCCAGCTGGCTAAACAGTCACAAGACCTCCCACCCGTCAAAGACTCATCTCAAGAGTTTAGTTCACCACATAAAAAATAGCCCGACTCACCATAACTCTGTGAGCCGGCCACCGAGTGTACACCATGCGCCGCATGCCTTCAAGATCCACAAGCCAAAAAAGATCAGCCACCCCTTCTCTTCTCATTGATAGATCCCGAGCCACCTGGCACGGGTTGATCGTCCACTATGAGGACGGGTCAGAGATTCTGGAGAAGAACAATTTTTGGAGTACCAAGCAAAACAAACGCTTGGCCACCAATTGGTCAGAGATACCCAGGAAGGGTATTTCATCGTTAGAGCTGTTTTGGAAGGGTATTTCATCCATAGAAATTAAAAAAAGTGAAGTACAGCCAGAAGAATGGTTTTTTTCACACACGGGTATGATCGACCTTAGCACAGGGTCCGACCAACCGGTCACCCTATCCCGAAACATAGGGTTCATAAAAGACGGAGTGAAGAACATATACAGAGTTTCCGAGGAAACGGGGAGTGTGTCCTTTGAGTCCTCGAAAGCCTAAGATCTTTTTGGTAAGTGATACGGCCCAGTTTGCCCTCACCGACGTCTACTACGGCTATGCTCACGCTCTAGAAAAGCTGGGCGTGGAGTACACAGCGTACCCACTGCACCAGTTTATCCAGCACCACAAAGAGCACATTTGCTATTCGGTGATTCACTCGGAGGCCCTTACCAAAGAGAACGGGTACACTCACGTCGTATTTATAGGGGGTTTGAACATCCCGCCTCGTATGCTGGAGAGTTTCCACGGAGGGGTTAAGACCGTTGTCATAGCCACAGAGGACCCCCACACATTCGACCCCCTTAGGGACAGACTGGATCTCATCGACTATTACTTCACGAATGAAAGGTCGGTATGCAGCCTGAAGTATGACAACGTCCACTACCTCCCTACCGCGGCGGACTCCCAAGTATGTGGTGCTGTCCCATCATACACGCTCCCTGCCTCCTACCATAGTGATGTTTTATTCCTTGGCGCCATATACCCTAATAGGCATAGAATGCTAAAAGGGTTGCTACCCTTGGTTAGGGAATTTGATATAAACTTGAAGATCCTGGGGCACCCCCACTACATGGACAAAAAATCCCCCTTGTGGGATTACATACCCCCCGAGAACTTTGACAAGAATGGAAATCTGAAAACTGTGGACCACGAGGACACCGTGAAGTACTACAACGGCGCCAAAATCGTCCTAAACTTTTTCAGGGATGTCCAATGGAACCCCCTGACGACTGACAAGAGTAACCCTTTCAATAAGGGTGGCATTGTGCCTGAGAGCCTAAACCCTCGTGCGTACGAGGTACCCATGTGTGGGTCATTCATGCTAATGGAAGACACCCGTGCGGAAGCCCGCGAAGTATTCAATGACAGCCAGGTTGGTTTTTTCGGTAACCCCCGCCAGCTAAGGTCCCAAGTCAAGAAATACCTCCTAAGGGACGACTCTGAGGATGTCCGAAACAGAATGGCACGCTCATCTTTTATTAAAGTGTCCTCGCAGCACACTTACGTACAGAGGGCCCAGACTCTCCTAAAAACTTTAGAGACGGATGATGGTGGTGATTATGAACATGGAAGAAAATGATAAGATCCTCAAAACTCTGGATACAGCATCGAATCTGGTGAGCGCCCTGATAGGTATAACTTTAGCCTCATTGCTGCACCCTCTTATTAGGGTTTACACCGTCTGGGTTCTAGTACTCCTTTCTACCTTTATGCTCATACTTGGAGACATGTACAGGAAAAGGGCAAACTCTATTATCAAAAGCATCAAAGAGGGCATCGATGGCCTCATAGATGAAAACCACAAATGGTAGCCAATATAATCTTCTAATCGGTTTCGGGACCTGCACTAGGATAGGTATGCCTTGTAATAGGAATTTGGTGCAGGTATGAAGATTAAGGTTTATAACCCAACGAACGGAAATCTGGTGGCCGACGGCCCTCCGGGTATTTCCTTCGGCAATACCCGTGCAGGGTATCACTGTGACTCTCCTGTCCTGATCAAGCCTTTCAAAACCACTGAAAACAATTTCTTGGAAATGAAGTTGTTTTTACAGAACAACGGTGGCATGAACTCGACCCAGTTTGGTTATTTCACCAGCGACCAATTTGCTTCCGGTGTGGATTTCACCAATGCCCTGTCTGACCACTTTACCCTGGCTACAGGTGTGAGCGGCATAGCTTTTACAGGGGTTTCCGGAGTGCCTATATCCCTCCAGGGCGGGCAACCCGCTGACTACATCTGGTTGGACTTACAGCCAGGTGCTTACGAGATAGGGGCTACCTCCACCATTAACTATAGATTCGTTTTCGACTACAATTAGGCGAGGGAGCAGGTAGCATGAAAATTCAAAGATACAATCCTTCGGACATGACTTTAGCCGAGGACTCCGTCACAGGGATGGATTTTGGCACTGTTTACCAGGGTAATTACTGTGAGGAAGTACTGGTCGTAAGGCCAGTGGCTACTACAGAGGCGGTTCTCCTTGAAATGAAGATGTTTCTTCAAAGTAAGGGGCCATTCCGACGTTCCACTTTTGGTGCCGCACACAGTACCCAACCCATGACCGGTGTTATGCCTGGCACGGGTATCATGACAGGGGTTTTGGAGGCTGTTAGCAATCCTGCACTTTCGGACAACGGCGGACTCGCTTTGGTGGACGGGGAGTACGTTTGGCTGGATGTTAAGGTAGGGGAGACCGAGAAAGGTTCATACCCAGGTGTGAACTACCGGTTTGTGTTTGACTATGAGTAGCACCAAGATAGCGACTTCGCAAGTTATTCTGGCTTTTCTAGGAAAAGCCAAGTTTGTAAAGGGATTCCAACCCGACGATGCCCACGAAATCCAAGAGGGTAGGAAGCTCGTAGGGAGGGTTGACGCTAACTGCGACGCAGGAAAAGAACCTTTCGATGGTTTGAGTATGGACGAAAAGCGTAAGCTTATGTCCTACGTCGTTCTTAAGCGCGAGAACCCCGTGCTGGAAGAAAAGGACAACATCAATTATGAGGCTGCAGTAAACTCCCTCAAAGAAGATGTGTACGACAACGAAAAAGAACTTGAAAAAAAGATCGCAGAACAAGCCTCCCGCCTGGATAATTTCTTCAAGCATGTACTTGAAGTGGACAGCAGCGGAAACGTCAAGATCGAAGTTCAAAAAGGGGGTAAGTGATGCCAGTAGGAACTACAGAGATAGGTGCTCAAATTACCATTCAAGAATTTTTCTTGAAGTTTTTTGGTATGCAGGGAAGCAACTCGGAAGCCGTGGCCTCAATACCATTTAGGGCTTACGGCCCCCCGGGTACTGCTACCCTAGAGAATCTTCAGTACAGTGTAAACGGAAGTACCCCCGCGGATATTACTTTGGTAACACCACCGGCCGGCATGGAAGTTGGAGTATCCCCCGCGGGCACTCTCACTACCCTAATATGGGATCTGGGGGCAGACTTTGGCGTCGACTTCTTTAATCAAACGATTGTTGTCACGGCCAACCTGAACGACGGAACGCATACCTCACCCACGGCCATAGGTTCCTTGTACGTGCCCCGGGTTACCCGTAGCAGACGTCGTGACCCTATAGCGAACGATAACGCTGTGGGGGCTAACCTCAGCGTTAACATTCTAAAAAAGAAAGTATAGATCAGGCTTTGATCGATATCTCGGGGATCTGCAGGACAGTCCCCTCTTCTTCGTGCGTCACCGTGATGAAAACCTTCTCCTTAGAGGCGAGGGCTTTTTTCACTAACGTGGTGAGTGAACCTTCCAACAAACGGGAATCCCCATAAATCTTGTCCAGGCTTTCTCTATTTCTAGCCACTATGATGCAGCCATGAGTGTCCTCGGCGGTGTTACCACTATGCACACGGATACCCTCAAACTGAGGCACGTTCAACAACAAAAGCATATCCCTTTTGAAGCGTGTGGATTTACTCACCGTCACCTGGTACCTTCCACGGGGGATGGCAGTTTCCCCGTATACCTTTTTCGAAGGGTCCCTAGCCACACCTGGGCGTTCTACGTCCTCTAGAGTGTAGCAGAACATCTTACCATTTACGTACATCCTACCGGGGGTAGTCTTCTTGGTGCCCTTCTCACGGCGTACTGTAATTTCCATTTTCCTATTCTCCGTTATTGAATCTGTTTATGATCCTCTGGATGGCGTCCTCGCTAAAAGACCCGAGGGACATGCTCGCGTACTTGGCCATGTCTTCCTTGGGCTGCTCCTTAGCGGGGGTCCCCAGAGATTCAGCACTCTCGGCGGTAGCCTTGAATTCCTCCAGAGTGTGTGCTGCCTCGGCAGCCAAGGTTACAGCCTCGCGCATGGACTTATCCAGCCGTGACTGTACTTCCTTCTTCTCCTTGGGGTCCAGTTCCACACCGTGCTTGTCCGCCCACATCTCAATGTTATCCAGGACGTCCTGTAGGTGGGCCATGGAGTACTTGTACATGAACAGACGGCTACGAGCCTGCTTAAGTGTATTGAGCTTCTGAGCTTGAGCGGCAGGCATCCCCTTGTAGGATTGCTTACCCACCCTGTCTACCAAATCGGTAAGCCCTACCATCAAGCGGTTTATGCGAGGGTTGTTGAACATACCCAGACGGCTCTGAATGGCTTCAGACATACCCTGGTAGTCAGCATCTGTGGCGTTGTAGGCCTTTTCGAATGTGCCAGAGTTTCTGTTCCATACCCACATAAGCCAGTGCATCATCTTGTTCAGAAGCAAGCGTGACCACACCTTTTCCTGTTGGGGGCTCAAACCGTTACCGTTGTTAGACTGTGCGTAGGATAGGGACTGTGACCAGCCGTCAATCAAATCATCCAAGTCTTCCACAGCCTCAGTGTTCTTCTCGATGTGGTTACGAATCTTGGACTGGTCGGCGCTCAGCTGGTGGATGGCCTCATGCAAGTGACTGAGAGCCTCGGACACTTTCATTTTGCTCTTTCGTCCTTTACCGTCCATAACCTGAACAAGTTCGGCTAGCCTTCTCTCGACTCCTAGGGATAGGGTGTGCAGCTCAGTGAGCATCTCGTGAGTGGCATCCCCCTCGTAGTCGGCGCCTTTTTTAGTCACCTCAGCGTGCTTTGCCAAATTCCTGCTGATCTTATCCTTCCGGCCTTCTAGAGCCTTAATGATGCTTTCTTCAGCACCTGTGGCTTTAGCCGACCGGAGCTTGGCGTCGGCACCTGAAAGGGCGCTTTGCAGTTTTTTCTCCAAAGCGGTCCAACGTGATTTAACAGCGGCCACGAGTCTCTTCTGAGATTCATCCAGCTTGTCTGCTCCGTGCTTCTTTTCGTGCTTCGCAATTGCATGCACCTGGGAGGCTAGGTCACTTACGCCAAGACCAGCATGCCCCTTCCTTATGCCTGTAGCATTCTGGAAGTGGTGGATGGCTTCAAGAGCATTGGTGCCAGCCCCCACCAAAGAATCCTGTGGGAAATGGTCCACCTTGGTTTCTTGGAGAGTGCGGCCCTTACCCTGGGACTGAACGATGCGGTCATAGGACTTATGAAGTTCCTTAATGACCTTATCACGGGACTCCAAATCCTTGTGACGCTTAAGGCCGGTGGGTCTACGGTCTAAAAGGGATTTGCTGGTGCTCTGGTTATCAGCACCAGGGTGCCATGCAGTAGCGTTTTCTAGAGCCCAGTTTTGCTTATCGAAGGAACCACCTGCATCATCGGAGCCACCAGCTTTTTTGGACATGGGTGCTCCTTCAGGAGAAGCTGCTCCGCGTACGGAGGAACCATCGCCTTGGACAGAATCACTAAGTCCGCTAAGCAGGTGTGGTACGCTATCAGCCCAACCTTCTAGGTGGTTGCTAACCTTTTCAAAAGGTGTGCCATCGGGGTACCCACCCACGGAAGCTTTGATCTTGTCCACGATTCGGGTAGGAGCGACGACATCACCCTTCTGAGGTAGGGAGCTAACTGCTTCCAAGGAATCCTTAAGGGACTTCACAAGGGTAGAACGGAAGTCACTGTATTCTTTCCAATCGGCAGAGCCCTTGACCTTTTCCGCGAAGGAGGCAAAAGCTTCCAAGGCCTGGTCGACTTTTTGCTGGGCCAGGGATGCCATGAACGCGGATCCGGCGTTAAGGGCTTCTTCGACCCTGCTCTTGAGGTCCTTGCTGAGAGTAGTATTATGCGAATCCAAATCTCCGAGGAGGCGTTTTGCCCCCTTTACAGCGGCTACCCAAGAGGGGCTTGACACATCGCTACTGGAACTCTGAAGGTCACTCAATTCTTCGATAACCTTAGAAGCCCTGCTATTCAGCGAGACATCCTTGACTTTGTCCTCAAAGCGTTTCAGTACTTTGGCAAAGTCCCCGGGGATAGCCTCGGGATGTTCCTCAATAACCTTGTGTATATCGCGTAGAGGTCCTTCCTTTGTGAAATCCGCAGGATCTATCTTGGAAGCCCCCTTCACCATTACATTCTGGGCCTGTTCTACCAGGTTCTTTACCGAGCGCTCTAAAGCGGCTCGGACCTCTTCTTTTTCGCTGGGGTCCAGGTCCTCGTGATCCTCTAACCCCTTAAGCCTATCGAACACACTGGACATTCCCCCCGCGGGGTGCTCCATAGCTGATTCCTCGGAAAGGATTTTGGCCTTTACAAAGGGTTGCTTGGACAGACTCTTAGCTTCCTGGTAGGAGCGAATATCTGCAGGAGGGAAGTAGGCGCTAAGGTTTTCGTAGAATATGCTGGCAATAGCCATCTTCTGAGCAAAAGCTTGCAGGTCGTCGGAGCTGTAGGTTTTGCTCTTTATTTTTTGGGCCAGTGGGTTCAGAACTGCGGACACGTTGCTGGTTATAGCTACGGACAGTGCGGGCCTCAGGGACTCCACCACCGGTGAAGTTCTAGAGGAAACCCTTCGTAGATCCTGAAGAATCTTGTGGTTTTCAAACAAACCGGAAGCATCCCCATTATCCGCTAAGCTCTCACCTTCTGGTGTCCCCAACCACTCGCGTACTCTCTTAAGAGCTGCGGTGTCCCCGGACTCCAGGTTGGCTTGTGCTCTCTGGTCCACAATGTCAGTTAAGTTACGTGTACTCGGGTGGTCCGATTTGCGTAACTTGTTCAGGGCTTTTTTGGTGCTGCTCCGAAGTGCCTGCACTTTTTCCTCGTGCTTCTTTATGGAGGTAGGGTCAGCACTAGGAATAGTAGAGGACTCTAGATCCTCCAACTCAGCCATGTCCGCTTCCAGCTTCTTCATGGTGCTCAGCTCGGAGGGAGCTACGGGGCCTCCCATGTGAGCGAAGGCTCCTTCCAAAGCGTCACGCACTTCATCAGTGTTCTCAGGGGTCACCCCCTCACCGTTAGTGGCCTTGCTCAGGGCATCCTGGAAGGACCGACTAAGCTTTAGCTTACGCACGTCATAGCGAGCCAACCTCTTCTCATACGCCAGATTTTCCTTACGGATACCTTCTTCTTTTTCTTCGGGGCTTTCAGCCTCGTCCGTAATCCGAGCCAATCTGTCGACATGGTCTCTCTTCAACTCCGCCATGTTCTCCAACAAGTTGTGTAGGATACGGGCATCCCTAAGGGACCTTTCTCCTAGCAGCGTGCGAGAGGTTTGCTTATGAAGACTTTTTTCCTTCTTATCCACCTGATCCTTAATCACGTCTGCGTAATTACCTTGGATGCTAGACTTTCCTTTACCCGCGGTTCCCTCGAGTATGCTCTGTACCTTGCTGGCCAGCACGGGACCCATGAGATCAAATTCCCTTTCAGAAAAAGTCATGGGGCTATTCTTGAGGTGCTGCAGTACCTTAGCGGAGTCACCCGTAAGTACCGCCAGCTTACCAGCCAGCTCCTTACCCTCTTCCTTCAAATCACGGAACCTGTCAGTCTCATTATCAAGGACTTGTGCGGCTGCTCCCGAGGCATCTACGCCCGTGGTCGCGTTAACAATCTTGCGGGAGAGTTCTGGACCCAGGATATAGTAGTCTTGAGCAGTAAGGGGGTTGGCGTCCACATCACCGGTTTTCCGGATTTCGTTGAGTTTGTCACCTAACTTCTTTACTCGGGTTGCGTACTCATCGGGTGTCATCATGCCTACAGTTACAGCTGCTCTCAAATCCCGACGCACATCCCCAGCGCTACCCGCACCGATACCCACAGGACCTACGTCACCGTTGTAGTCCTCCTCAAGCCCCAAGCGCTTCAGGTTGTCTTCCTTGGCATGCTGTGAGGAAACATCCTCATAGTCGTCGTAGTACTTGTCAATTTGTGAGTTAACCTTGGAGGCTTCCTCGCTGTTATCCTGAACGATTTTGGCAATATCGTTCATGAGGGGGTGCATAGCTTCGGACATCTCCTTGTCAGCCTTTTTAAGCTGCTCAATGAGCTGCATCTTGTGCTTCTTTTCCTGCTTCAGTTCATCAATGATACCGGGATGTTTTACACCGTCAATTTCGAAACCGCCGATGCGGTCACCCTTGTAGGAAGCCCTAATCCTTTCCATGGACTTCTCTACGGTGTCATCGATCATCTTGTACAGGTAGCCATCATCCGTAAAGTTGGTGGCCCCCGAATCCTTCAAGTGGTTAACCCAGTGGGTGAGGAATTCCTGGGCTTCTTTGTCCATGTACCTCTCGTCACTACCCATGCTCTTCTGGGACGATATCTCGCTCTGATCAATACGTCCTGCACCATAACCGGTTCCTGAGCTAAAGAACTTATCGAACTTGGCTGTATCGTGTGTACCGCCGCCTTCCAGTTCTATGGGGTGTTTGGACCCCAGGACACCTTTACCTATTTCATTGGCATAAGCCAAGTGCTTAGTGGATTCCTCCGCCAGATCCTCGAAAGAAGTGCTTTCGTCAAATCCGTAGCGGTCCTCCAATTCCTTGGCCCTCTTAGCAGACGCCTCGCCCTTGTCGGTGCGGTCCGTCTTGGCCTTAGCCTTTTCTTTTAGGTATGTTGAAAGGGCGTAGGCCTTATCCTTACTTTCCTGGGCATTCTTTTTAAAGAAGTCCACGGCCTCGCTAGCGAGCTCTTTGTCCGATCCCGAGATACCGGCACGGCGGTTTCCGTGGAAAGTGTCCAGCTTAGACTTAATGTCGTCAATAGCCCTGTTCAGGTGGACTAGGGATTCCTTATTCTCGTCGGAGTCCCCCGCCTTCTGCATGTTGGCGCGCTCTGCCATCAAATGGGGCAACTTACCCATCAGGTGTTTAGCGTACACACGGATAGCTTTTTGGCCCGCGGGCAGGGTAGCCTGCACCTTACGGTTCATGGATTCGTTGGCTCCTGCAAAATAGGTGTCCCAGTCAGCTGCTGATGGGGGGTTGGTGTCTCCCCAGTGCCAGCCCTCAGGTCTGTCCACGGTCTTGTCCGCCCTCAGAGCCCTACGGACTTTAGAGTGGGCGTTGGACCCAAAGGGGGTACTCATACCGCTGGCGTAGTCCTGGGAGCTTCTGTATAGGCTCGTAAGATCTTCTGGATCTACATCGCGAGACTCCCACTTACGGTCACTCAGGGCCCCCTTGGCTTTCTGGTACGACAAAGGTCCGTGTACGGCTGACATTTCCAGCATAGCATGGCGCACTTCGTCAGGGGAGATTTTTCTCTCACCGGGACGAGCTACCTCGGATACCAATTCTGACTCCACGGCATCCTTGATACTGGAGGACCCTGGACGGAACTTGCCCAAAACCTTCTGAGCAATTTGGTGAGCTCTTCCGGATGAGGGTTTGGGGTGTAGCTCATCCAACAGTGCCTTGGCCTGTTGAGATTTTTCTAGGAATTGATCTTTTTTATCGGGGTTCCCCATCAACTCCTTATACCCTTCCTTAGTCTTCGAAGAAGCTACGAGCTCCTTCTCCAGGTCCTCTATCTCCTGGCGGGTGCTTGTCGAGGGTAGCCCTTTAAGAAGAGATGACATCTTCACAAACACAGGGTCCTTGTCATCCTCTATCTGAAGGAGCTGAGCGTGGACAGCGTCTGCCATGGTGTCGTCAGTCCCGTCCTCATATGTTTCCACGGCCTTGGCTAACATATCCGTGGCCTTATCGGAAGCTTCCCACTCGGTAGGGTCAGCGGAGTACTCGGCGGTGGTGTGTATCTTGTCCAGAGTCTTGGCGGCACTAGATATGGACTTATCAGGCCATGCGGTCAAGAGGTCCTTAAGAGCGTCACGTATTTCCGCGTCAGCTGGAGTAAGGTTTTTGTTCTGGGACAAAGTGTGGAACTTCTGGAACAACTTGCTCACGGGAGTACCCAGGCTCTCTGAATTTTTCAGGAACTTGGCACCTTCCTGAGAGTTAGTACTCAGGGATTTACCTATAGCCGCCTGGAAGTTACCAGCTACTGCTGAGTCCATGGCCTGCTGGTAGTTACTGGAGAAAGGCTTATCCTCAATACCATTCAAATAGGATCGGTCCTGCTTGACTTGTTCCTTCTCCCCCCTAAGGGTACTCTTAAGGAATGTGTCCAGGCCGGCCTTCACATTCGGTACACTTTTCTTAATGGACGTGAGCTCATTAGCGGTGTCGTCCACCTTCTTCGCCAAGTCGTCATAGGCGTCACCACGTTCGTGAACTAAGGCGTCACCCTTCAATGAGCGCTTGGTTGGTTTTGCCGTGTTGTACAAACGATCGACAAATCCCCTGATAGTCGCAAGGTTTGCATCTCTGGCGGCTTCGTTTTTCTTCACAAGGTAGCGGGCCTTGGCTTGGGCTTCCTGGTTAGCAGCTTCCTGACGGGCGGACAGGTCTTCCGTATCGTTCTTGATATTCTCACGGATAGCTTCCATTTCATCCTTGCGGATCTTGGCTTCCTCAGGAGTCTCGTTATCAGGAATCTTTTCAAGCTCTTTCAGTTTGTCCTCTAGCTGGTGGGGTTCAGCCACACCCTCCAGACCACTGATGTACTTGTCCTCGTTCGTGACGATTAAGGGACTCTTACCACCCTCGGGGGTCTCAGTATCCTTGTAGCGGGAGAAGATGTCGGTTAGTCCCTGGAGAGCCTCCAGGACCCCGTGTTCCCCAACGGCACGAGCCTGCTCTTTAATGAATCCGCCAACTCCGTCGGAGCTGGTCAAGGATCTGAAAGAGCTACTGGGGACTTTACCATGCTGCAGGCCTAAGTCCAGGATCTTGACATCCTTCAGGGCCTTGTCACTCAGGTCAGAGTACTCTCTAAGTTTCTGAGCGTACTCCGCTTCTTTCTTAACTTGGGTCTCGAGCTCATCGCGTAGCTTTGTGGCTACGCTACTAAGGGCGGTAAACGCGGAATGAATGTTATCCACGTTAGATTCTTTTTGGTGGAAGCGGACGTCTTTATCCGAACCGTACTCGTTTTCACCCAATACGTCTTCACTCTCGCCGGCAGTAGCTTCATTAAGCATGTCGGTAAGAGAATTGAAGGTACTGGCCGCCGCGCTACTGTAGTCAGTTATCCCCTTCATGGCCTTTAAGGCCTCGCGGATCTGGTCGTAGTCGATGTCACCTGCTGCCGAGGAATAAGCATCTTCCACGGATCGGTTAAGGTGGTCCAATGCTTTTGCGATGGACTCCTGGATACCCCTGTACTTCTTGATTTTTTTATCCAGTTCCAAGGAACTCTCCTCGGCTACACCCAACTTTTTAGGGGCAGGGGCAGAGAAGGGGTCCCAGGCAACCTTGCGGATCAAACGTGCAGCTTCTACAATGGATTTGTCTTCAAGCAAGGAAGCAGCCTTACGCAATAAACCTGACACACTAGCCATCTTGACCTGAGGAACCCCAAAAGCTTCGGATAGGGCTTCAGATAGGACTAGGGATAGGTCGCCCACTGCATTGTGGGCCTTCTTAAGGCTCTTTGCGAAATCTGTGAATTCCACATAGTCGCTAATGAACTTATGGAGAGCCCCGGGGCTGGTACGGGCTACAATGTAGCGCACCAGGCCCTCGTCCATGTTGAACAGGTTACGGCGAGAAGGGTGGTTCCCATTCTCGTCCGCTTCCTGGGACATGTCCTTGCTCAATTCCTTTTTGGCGTTTTCGAAATCAGCCAATCTCTCAAATACCTCATCCTTGCTAAGGTCTGGGATGACCTTGTCGCTAAGACCCAGGATACTGTTAAGACCCTTATCCAGGGCTGTAACAGCCTTGTTAAGTTTAGCCTTAATGGTTTGCTCAGCGGCAGCTTTGAATCTGCCCTTGGACATCTCAGTATGGGAAAGTCCCGAGGTATCCCCCGTAAGGAGATGCCTGTAGGTAGGTTCCTGTAGAGCCCTTTCATAGGACTTCTTAAGCTCCTCGCCTTCTACGGGGAAACGAGGGATGCTATTCAGGACCTCTTTCATGAGGGCTGTGGTTTCCAAATAGTTTTTGCGGACAGCCTTCAGGTGGATGTCTATCTGGGAAACCAGGTAGCGCGCCTTGTTGGCTACTTCGTACAAAGCCGTTTTCATCTCAGATGTACCCAGGGCATCGTTACCAGGATCTTCCTCTTTCAGAAACTCGGGCATGCTCTCAGCATCGATGTAGGAGCGATCCCCCTCATCTACAAAAACCTTTAGGGGTTCCAAAGCTTTGTTTGCATCGATGCTCAGGAATCCAGCACTTCCCGGGCGCAGATCTAAAGCCCCTATGATAGAGGACCTAGTGGCCGATACAGCCTTTGCAAAGAGCTTGTCAAACTTACGTGCCTTAACCCTTGCGTGACCGCTGAGATCCTTCACATCACCAAAGGGGTTAGCGGCTCCACTGCGGCTCTTGAAGTAAGCCTTAAAATCCTCAGCCAACTCGGACAAACTGGCTAGGTGGGCATCCATGTCCTGGATGTTGGCGCGGGCCACGTTCTTATACGAGTCGGGGCTATCCGCAGAGAAATCCTCGGACATCTTTCGAACCTTTTCAAGGTCCAGGGAAGACAGAGTCCTGAAAGCTCTGACCAAATTGTCGCGTATGCCCTCCATAGGGCTGGGACTAGTGTTTTTAGCCCACTCAGCACCCACATCCTTCATGGTGCGAGTGAAGGGGAGATCCTTGGTAGGGAACGCCTTGATAAGCCTATCAGTGACCATCTTGTCCACGGCGCCCACCACAGGGGCACTGTACGGCACAGGTAGGATGTCCGTCTGCTGGGGCAATTCCTTGAAGGGAGATTTCACATTAGGTCGTATGGCTTTCCGGACGTATCGTGGGTCCACGCCTTCCATGTAACCCTCGTCCTTCTTTCTCTTACCAGACCAATCAGCCACCTGGGAGATTTCCTTGATACGGTTACCCAGTTGGTTACGGAAGTCTTCCAGGCCCCCCACAACCTTATCTTCCAATTCAGAAAGATTCGTATTGAGGATACCCATCCCATCCTTACCAAAAGGCTCTGTGATTAGAGTATTCAGGGCTTCCGCCAGATCTTCCGAGTGCCCCCTAAGATCTAGGGCATGGACCTTAAGGGGTCCTGCTAGACCTTCCACAATATTTCCGGAAGGGGTCAACTTCGAGGCCTCAGGGAGCCAAGAGCATTTTTTGGGGTCCAGGTTACCAGAAGCAATTTGCTTGATGTGTTCCCTGATGCTACTGGGGATCATGTCGCCGCTAAGAGGGGCGGAGGATCCAGGCTTAACCACGGACTTCTTACCGGAAGGTAGTTCCCCGTGCTCTTCAAAATAGTCTATTAGGGCTTCCAGGGAAGCCACTGTGTGAGCCGCGTCCATCTCTCTCAAAAGAGGGAATCTCTTCTCGGCTCTCTCGGGGTCTGTACTCAAAGCTTCATAGAAGTCGAGTAACAAGGTCAGGTCATGCCCCATGTTATAGGTGATGGCCTTAGAGAAAGCAGAAGCTGCGTCACTCAACCTTTTGGCGGTTTCCGCATCTGGCACGGTACCCTTGGCAGGTATGCGTACATCCATCAGAGCATCAAAGGCTCTCACCACGTTGTTTTTTAGGACCTCTGCAGCATGGTATTGGTTCTTTGCACCATTCTCGATATCCCTTACTAGGGCCATGACCTCAGGATCGTTGGGTCCGCGTTGAGCGGGGGCCTGTGTAACCTCACCATCGCCGTCTTCGGAGGAACCCCCCTCGGATGGAGACATGCGCTCCACATACTTGCGTAGAGTGGCTATAGCATCCACAAAATTATCGTGCAGATAGTCCACGAAGGTACCGACGGAGTCAGGGTTCTTGAAGTCCACCTCTTTACCGTATAGCTCCAGGAACTGGGCACCCCTACGGTTAAACCCAGCATGCCCCTTGCGGAGATACTTTTCGGCGTCGTCCAAAGCTTTTTTGGCAGTCTCCAAACTTGCTGTACCCTTGGTAATTTCTACAGCTACTCCGGGACCTACCAGTCTGCCAAGAAACTTAAGGTTCTCGGAATCTTCGACCGAATTCTGTGTGGTATCTTCGTTCATGACGTGTGTCTTCCTTATTTAGCCCTACGGGGCTTGGTCTTAGCAAATTCTTTCAAAGCTTCAATGTTCTCAGGTTGGCTCAGGTAGGGGTCAGTCAGGCTATGTCCTTTCCCTACATCGTCAACCATTTTATTGACAAGTCTCATCACTTCCCCCTGGGAATCCAAATCCAGTGCCAGCTTATCACCTGCAGCGCGTGTGAGCCAAGAAACTAAGTCCTTGGCCTTCTTCTGGGCCCTGTATTTGGGTTGGGTGTAATCGGCTTTGTTATCCTTGGAGTTAGGCTCAGCCACCTGCTGCTGCTTCTTAACCATGCCCTTAAGGACGGTGTCCGAGTGCTTCAGGGTATTCTTTATCTCACCGGTGATATCACCCATCTTTCGCTGTGACCGTGTCAGGGCCATGGATCCTGCCAAGGCCTTGCTGATACCCTTACCCTCAGTCAACAACTTAGCTGCATGGGGATCGATGTTCAGAGTATCCTTCATGTTGTCAAGCATACGGTCCAAAGAATTGTGAATGTCCTTTCTGCTTATACCCACCTGAGTACCTCGGGCTTTACCGGGGGCATCCTCGCGGGGAGCCCTTATCCTGTACTTGTCAGCGCGTGCCCCTAGGGAAGCCCCGCCGGTACCCGAGGGATCGATCAGCTGACCCAGCTCTCCGACACCCCTATGGTTCTGCATGAATTCCTGGAACTTGGATACACTGGCATCCTTTCTAAGTTGGTACAGCCCACTACCACCGCTTTCCAATTTGTTTTTGGAAAGTAGGGTATCATCCAGACCGTAAGCCTCCAACCCCTGAGTAACGTCGCTAGGGTATTTCTCGGACAGGTAGTCCAACAAATTTTGAAGAGCATCTTTGGTGACTTTGGTACTGACCCCACTATCGTCGGGGCGTGTGACATCCCTAACCACAGCTCTGTCCAAGCCGTCAGCGTCAACAATTTCCATGAGGAGATCGAACCTGGGGTCATCAGCCAAGTGAGGGCCTTCGGACCCAATGGCTTCCAAAGCCTGTCTCAATTCTTCCAGGGAAGCCCGGCTCTTCACCTTGACTTGGTGGTAGGGAACGAAAAGGCTATCAAAGGTAGCCGGATCGGACTTACGTGCTTTTTCCCAGGCGTCAGTATATTGCTTACGCATGGTAGCGAAGCCGCTGGCATTCGCATCCTTGACCATCTTGCTTATGGTATCCCACGCATAACCAGACTTGGCCTTGGACAGCTTCCCAGCATTACCGGCGTCTTCCAGAAGGCTGGACATACCGTACTGCAGAAGGGTTTCCTTCAAAGCCTTATCAAAGCTGGCATCATAGTGCAATCCGTGTAGGGGGTTAGACCCCCCGCCCTTAGAGGAGGGCAGCGACACTTCGCGGGATAACACCTGGTTCAAGAAATTCGCAGCGACTTCCTTGGTCTGGCTCACTTGGTCGAAAAGGTCCTTAGGGCTGAGGTTGTCCGCATTGATGTCCTTAATGGAGGGCATGCTGGAGGTTATGGACTTTATGATCTCGCCTCGGCGCTCATCGGTGACGTCCTTATACTCAGAGTTGGGGTGCTCTTCCAAAACTTTTTGAGCCATGGAAGGGATCACTCTCCATCCCCCATGGTCGTCCTTTTCCAGAACACTGCCAAACTGGCGTACCATGGCTGCAGCGAGGGATGCCTCCTTCTGGGCATCGATCTTCTCTAGAATCTTAGAAGCGTCCTCTAAGGACTTACCCTTTAGCATACGGGCAAATTCATGCTCCCAGATGGGATCCACACCTGCATCGATTTCCATATCCCTCAATTCAGAGGTAAGGTTATTCAGCATGGAAGAATGGTCGCCCTCGTCGTCACCACCAAAAGCGGATTCGTTACGTTCCTTGTCTTCCAGGTGGGATGAGACATAGTTGTTCGCGGCAAACTCCAGAAACTTGGGTATCTCATCGGAAGACAGGCGGATCTCATCAGTATCAATAGCCCTGCGTCCGTCTACCACTTCAAGGATATAACCGGTGAATTTGATGTCTTTCTTCTCACCATCGTCCTTCCCCATAGTACCAGAGACCCTACTGTCTTTCTTCGTGTAAGGGCCGGCCACCAAATCATAGCTACTTCCTGCCTGCAGGTTTACAGACCTAAGGCCGGGAACTTTTTCACTGGACAGGTACACCACGTTTAAGTAGGGCTCCTGTTTGTTTGTGGTAGCAAAAGATTTATTGGGGAGGAAATTACCGCCACTAGTCCTGATGACGGGCACATCGAATTTGATGTCACCGGTAAGGTCTAGGATGGCTTTCTGCACGTAATTGACGATCTGACCCTCAGTGGCCTGGTTGTGTAGGGAAGGCTTAATGATCCTCTCCACCAACTCGTTGGCGTAGAAGTTTGGGTTCTCACTGAAGTGACGCCCCTGGTCTTCTAAACCCACGTCTTCACTCAGAAGGTATTCCCCCCACTTATGGAGATGGGTGGTAATGTTACTGTGCTCACCGTTCTTATCGAAGTCGTTAACAACCTGCAACCAACGGGATTCTCCTGGCACCGTCATGGCGGGGACATCCAACATGTCGGCGATCAGACCCCTGACTTTTTCCTTTACCACAGGGACGGTCTTCGTACGTTTAAACGGAGAACCTTCAATCCAATTATTCAGGTTGTCAGGTACAGCCTTGGTAGCCACGTTACTGAGAAATAAACCCAAGTTAGTGCTTAGCGCCTTGGTGAACCTTTCAATATCAGCGGGGCCCCTAGCCATGGCATCCATGGCCATGTCGTCTACCTTATCGGCAAGGTCGCTTGCCATGCGGAAAATAGGGCTTGTGGTTTCGTTGAAGAAAAACCCATGTTTGCTTACCAAGTCAGCCGGAGGGGCTAGGCTACTGGAGTCCAACCACTTCTTTAATTCAGAAAGGGATTGCTCCTGATCGGCCTTAAAGCGGGGATCGTTTGTAGGCACGAAAGCCCTACGGTACTCATCCATGAAGGTGCTATTGGCCGGCAGTGAAGGGATGCTTCCTTCGTTTATGAAAACATCGGTAAGCCAGGCAAACAGAAGATTTTTGAAATCCCTGTTAATAGGGCCCCGACTGGTAAAAATGTTACGGGCACTTTTTCTATTAGCGAAGTTCAAAGCTTCCGCTCTTAGGTCCCCGCCCGCACTTGCCGCACTTTTTTCTTGGGGCGCAGCCTCTTGGGCAGCGGTAGTAGCGTCTTGGGCTCTACGCATCAATTCGTGATGCAGCTTCTTACCGTTCATTTGGACCACTACACCGGACACGGCCCCACGAACGGGGTTTATGTCCGCAGCCATGCTAGGCTCCAGAACTTCGACCCTGATGGGTTTGGGTTCCTGGCTAGGGTCCTCTTGTGCAAAAGCTAAGTAGTCGTCCAGCGAGCGTCGAAGATTGTTCATGTCCTCTAAGGCTTCAGGGGAGAAATAGGCATCCCCGTGGGGAACCCCCATCCATACATAACGGTCATTGCGCCCGCGCTTCTTTCTCTCGGGCTTACCTTCTTCGTCCACATGTCTATGGTTACCGGCCTTGCGGTAGTATTCCAGGACCTTCCTGAGATCCTTGTCACTGGCAAGGTAGGTTGTAAAATCATTCAAGATGTCCTCAGCGCTCATATGCTGAAGATTCTTCTGCACACCCTTGGTCATCACAAAGATGTTAAACGCCCTGTTCAAGCCTTCCATAACCTTGGTGGCTGCGTTCTCATTGTATGCCCCAAGTTCTTCTCCCACCAAACCCGCAAGCTCGTGCACCATCTGACGGCTAGGGTCCTTGTGCTTCGATGTCGAGGGGGATATGCCAAGGTTGTCGGCCATTAGTGTATGGGTACCCATCATGGCGGGGTTTTCAGAAAGTGTTTTGGGGTTTATGTAGTCCCGGAACTTTCTTGTCTCCGTAGGGCGACTCTTAAGGAGACTAGAAACTTCTGCGGCGCTTTCATCATCCTCGTCGGACCCTATGTTCTGAAGGTCCTCATCAGTGACCTTCTCGTAGGAGGGGATGGTTTCCAGGGGTTCCTCTTCAGGGGCATCTTTCTTCAGAGCGTCTTCGGCATTACCAACCAATTCCTCTGCGGGGGATGCCGCTTCTTTCGAAGTCGTGTGGGACTCTGGGTCGAGGAACTTGAAGGTAGCACGATTGACACCGTTGTTCACGGCATCTTTCAAAATCTTGAGGTTATTGGCGGCATTAAAATGTCCGGCGATGCCCTCATAAAATGGGGTTGTGCCATTTTTGGATGCACGAAAATACTCTGCCACACGAGGATCACGGGGGTATTTAACTGAGCCGTGGAGAGGTATGTCTTCCAGTACTCCCCTAGTGTTGTTCTGTTCGGTGTTGCTCATAACAAGGGCTCACTTCAAAAAGGGACTAATTCTATAAACCAAGGGGCACACGGTGCCCCTTTATAAATGGCCTTGTCTATTAGAAGATTATCCTGTGGCTATGCAGCCACAGCCTCTTGCACGCTTTGGAGAAAATCCAAATCGCCCTTATGGAGATCGATTCCCTTCTTCAGTAGGGACTTGATCATGTCAAGCATGTGGGACACAGAGGACTTGCTGTCCACATGAAAAGATCCCAAGTTTTTAAGAATAGCGGAGTCTTTGTTGCTGTGTACCTTTTCGCCCAGTAACACGCCCACCTGTTGGAAGCATGGGTCGTCCAGGCGCTTGCTGTGTACAGAGTCGGAGATCTGCTCTACCAGGGTCTTTGCGTCTTCCAAAAAGTTAGAGACCTCGTCCAAAACCATAGCGTACTTTGTAAGACCACGTAGCTGTAGTACGTTGGCTAGGCCGTCTAAACGGGATACGGTTGACTTGATCATTAAAAAACTCCTGGATTTTGCAGGAGTTTTTCAAATAAACAGATTATGCTGGAGCCTACCCAAGCTTCTTGAGATCTCTTAGCCTACGCCACAGTTCCCTTGCCGCGGCAAAGTCTATACCTGACAGCACGCACACCCATACGATTTTGAAAAGTATGTTGCGGTCCACCACAAAACTAACGGTACCCACGTATATCAGGGTTAGGGATAGGAAAAATATAAAAGTACCCCCTGCGACCCAGGCGAAACTTCTCAGAGACCTTTTCCTAGCCTCCGCCTCTCTATCCACATTCTTTTCTTTACCCAGCATACCAACCCCAAACCATGTATAACCCATACCCAACAGATACATCATTATATCATTTTACTTTGTTTTTTTAACAAAAACGATGATAAGGGGGTGATTTATGGTACCAGAGGGTTGCTAACGGTTACCCAACAGGATGTCCCTTACGTCCTTGAAGTACCCCTCGATATTAGATCGGCCCGGGGGGTTTGCTGAGTGACACTGCAGGGCGGTTCCGAAAGTGATCTTCTTGTCCAAGGCCATCTCTACCAACGCCTTAGCCACTACCCAACCATCCCTATCGTGGCCCTCTCCTAGATCGTGGTCCAGACTCACTAAGTCCCATTTTTGGGATGTCAATAGATTCAAGGCATCGTCCACATTCCTGACCCATACCGCCCCTGGGTGCCCAAAATTAGAAGGGTCCCTTACGTCGTCCAACCACAGAACGCTACCCCACCGGCGGCTCCCATGTACCTCTCGGCATCTTTCCACGCTAGCTAAGGCTTGTGTGACGTGGTCTACCTCGGTGAACTCTGCCCCCTCGGAAAGGCAATCCCTACAAAGAGTGCTAATCCAACCCTGCGTACGGACTATACCCTTGGTGCTACCACAGTTTTCGCATGTACGGGCGGACAAGGACCTAGCGGCGTCTATCAATCCCCGGACATAGGGGTCCTCTGTTCGGGCGTAGATGGTGAGAATTCCAAATTTTTCTTTGACTTGATCGAATACGCAGGTGGGTTCGACTACACCCTTACCTATTTCGTAGGCGGCAATGCTCGTTACTAAATCAAGCAGGATAGGGGCCCAACCGTCCCCACAGGAAAAACCGTAGGCTAGGCATGTCTGGCTCGGGGCGCCCCTGAAGTTGGGAAAGTGCTCTGGGAGTATACCCACTATCTGGTCTTCTAATTCAGTTTTCATAAATGTTATATTCCTTGTGCACGGTGTGCTTAACTCCACTGTGAAAAGTTAAAATGGTACTGGGGCTTTGCGTTTCTGCACATACGTCAACGTGCGGCAGTAAAATTTTAACACAACTCAACTATATGCAAATATAGAGTAAGTGGGAAGTGATTGTCAAAAACTATGTTAAATTTTCACTGTAGTCAGTTAACTTAGCTCTTGCTGCGGGGTGCGCGCCGCTACCGTCATAATCGGGTCGACCCCTTAAGGGGGAAGAAGCCTCTTTGAAATTTTCGCCCGAGGCTTGCAGGTAGAATTCCTTCAAATCCTTCACGGAGTCAGCCACTTTGGTAAGCACTATGTCACCTGTGGGTCCCAGCTCCACTATGGGTAAGTACCCGGGGGT
>Ga0100403_1001133_pt1 | contig 24803 bp, 19 predicted proteins | sample CryGeymet201501t_FD_83663 | JGI IMG/M metagenome (GOLD analysis project Ga0100403, IMG submission 83663) | Groundwater microbial communities from Crystal Geyser aquifers in Utah, USA - Crystal Geyser metaG 2015-01t | ecosystem: Environmental > Aquatic > Deep subsurface > Groundwater | place... | reverse complement strand
CTTCAGCCAGAACAACGCCTACACGCAAAGCTTTATTGAAACCCATAAACTCGAAGCCGGCGCCCGAGTAGAGGAAGTTAAACTCAAGGAATCTCTCAACGAAGCTCAATCATCCTACAATCGGGCAGCTTGGGAATTGAACCGAGTGAACAGTGAAATCTCCTCCATCGATAGCTCATTAGACCGTTTAGATCGGCGAGAACGCTCTATCGGCGGCGAAATCGACGACCTTCTCCGCGGCATCGACAGCGTTAAACAACGAGCCTCTTGGGAACTTGGATTATCCTTCGCAAACCGCGCAAGCCTACGCCGATTTGCCCAAGACAAGCGTAATGAAGCCGACGAATTAGAACGACGCAAAGATCGTCTCTCTCGAGAGATCAATGACAAGGTCAACTATGGCCAATACAAAAACTGGGGCGATCGCAAAAACGACCTCCAAAGAGAACGCAATCAATCTGCAAGAGAATTAAACCAGAAGCAGAATCAGCTAGCCAATGTTTCAAAACAGATCAACCAGCATAAACGCAATATCGATCAAAAACAGGCTCAGAATGAAAACCTGAAGACAAAACTAGACCAGCAACAAGAGAACAAAAAAGAAGCCAGAAGAGAAGTTAACCAAGCCCAAAAAGCCGTAGACGAATGCACTGAAAAGTGTGGCATCTTAAAACTCAAGCTCAAACAGGCTGAAGCTAAGTTCAATGCTATCGAGCGCAACATCGAATCCACAAAGAATCAGATCGAGAGCAACAGAAGCAGCATCCAAAGCTCTCGCGAGGCGATTCAAAATCTTAAAGGTTTAGAAAATTCGTTACCTCCCGAGATCCGTCAACTCGAAAGAGAAGTAGCTCAATTGGATAATCAAATCCAAAATGTCTCCGACAGAATGGCTACTTACTACCGCAACGAAGTTCAACCACTAATCAACAGACGTGAGCGCATCAAAGACGAGAAAGACGACGCCATCCGCAAAGCTTTCCGAGCTGATTCCATGGCCTCTGAAATCGAAGACAAGCGCCGCGACATCGCGAGCCTTGAGCGTGAAAGAGAAGAGATCCCACGCCACCGCGAGAACTACCGCGTGAGCAGAGCTCAACTTGTGGCGAGCCTTCCTCCTTTGAGAAGCGCTGTAGCAAGTGCGCAAGAAATTTTGGATTCTGAGAAGGCAAAATTGGAATCATTCCTCAATCAGCAAAGAAATTCTTGGGTCGCGCTTCGTGAAGCTCGCGCAGCAAACGACAAAGCTCTCGTTGAAGCTCAAGCTTCTAGACCAGCTATGGGTTCTGAATTTGGCTTGATGTCTGTAGCATCAACTGAAGCCGTCTACAAAGACTGGTCATTCACCCAAGAGTTAATCGATAGCGAAACAGGCGCGACGATCTGTCTAGCCCAAACAACAGCTGCAACCGGCGAAGCTCTTCAAGTTCTACGCATCAAGGACGAAAGATCTGGAATCTACTCCCGCCCCATCGTTCGAATTCTTATGAACGAATCTGACGGTGCCGAGGGCAACTCTCCCATCACAACTGGCCAATTCACCGCGAGCGGGCTAAGCAAATTGACAAGAAGATTCGAGATGAATGACACCTTCAGAACACGCAACGCTCTTGTCGTCTCCTTCGAAGACGCCAAGGAGAGCATCTCTGCCATCCGCAGATTGAGCTCTGTGCAAATCAAGGCCAGCCAGCTCAGTGGAACAGAAGAAGCTGCTGTTAAGTTCTCTCTCAGAGGCTCCATGAAGACTGTGGACCAACTGAACACTGACTGCCGATAACTCCTCCTTCGCTTTAAATACGACTCTCCACCAAAGGGGCTCCGAGAAATCGGGGCCCTTTTTCATTTTGCTCAAAGCAACGAGGCCCAGTGTCTTTGAGCAGATGCGGTGCTCATCATGATCATCGAATTAAATTGATTTTATCAATCAAATTCCCTATGTATGGCGCATGTCTGAGCACCCCCAAGCCCAAGAACGCCCTTTCAAAATATTTTCTGGAAATGCCAACGTTGAGCTTTCGCAAAAGATTGCAGAGCACCTAGGCCAGGGACTCGGGGAACGAAAGCTCAACCGCTTTTCAGACGGCGAGATCCAGTGTGAGATCGAGGAAAATGTCAGGGGAATCGATGCCTATGTCGTCCAGTCCACTTGCGAACCCTGCAATATGAACCTTATGGAACTCCTCATCATGGGAGACGCCCTCAGAAGAGCATCCACTCGCAGCCTTTGTGCCGTAATTCCCTACTATGGCTATGCCAGACAAGATCGTAAGGTCGCACCTCGGACGCCAATCACCGCCAAGTTAGTAGCCAACCTCATTACGACGGCTGGCTACAACAGAGCCATTGTTTACGATTTTCACGCCGGCCAGATTCAAGGTTTCTTTGATTTCCCCGTAGACCACCTATTTCCGTCAGCCGTCGGACCAGATGAACTCAAAAAACGCTTTGAAGGCCAAGAACTCACCATCGTCAGTCCAGATGCAGGCGGTGTGGAGCGAGCGCGGATTTTTGCTAAGCGTCTGAACTCTCCGCTAGCCATCGTCGACAAGCGCCGTGAGGGGCCAAATCAAGCTAAAGCCATGAATTTAATCGGAGAAGTTGAAGGCCGAGTGGCCATCATCGTCGACGATATCATTGATACCGGCGGCACACTTTGCGAAGCAGTTCGCCTCCTCAAAGCCCAAGGCGCCACCAAGGTTGTATCGTTTGCCAGCCATGGCGTCTTCTCGGGCCCCGCCTACGACAGATTATCCACCGCTGGGATCGACGAAATCATTATATCGGACACGATTCCCTTGCGTGATGACTTCAAAACGCTTAAGAACCTATCCGTGCTTTCGGTTGCACCATTAGTGGCCGAGTGCATAAAACGCATTCAAAGGAATGATTCCGTAAGCGCGTTGTTTTGAGAGGTTTTCTAGCGGAAAACCTCTGTATTAGAAGTTTTCCAGCGGAGAAGCCCAGGAAAATAAAAGCGGTTACGGTTGTAAAAAAGAATACGGAGTTAGAAAGCCATGCAAGAAACATTTAGTCTAAAAACTTACGGTCGTGAAAATAGCGGAAAAGGCCCTGCTCGCCGAGTGCGTATGGCAGGAAAAGTTCCAGGAGTTATTTACGGCACTACAATGAAAACACCTGTTAACGTTGCTTTCGAGCCAAACGACATCATCGCGGCTTACCACAAAGTTGGTAAAACTTCTTTGATCGACCTCGACCTTCAAGACGGTGCGCCAGCTGAACTTAAGGGAACAAAAGTTCTTCTTAAGATGGTTGATGTTCACCCCTACAAAACAAAATTGATTCACGTTGATCTTCACGCGATCGACCTCACGAAGAAAACTCGTGTTGTTGTTCCTGTAACATTCGAAGGTAAAGCGAAAGGCCTCAACGAAGGCGGCGTATTGAACGTTACCGTTCGTGAAGTTGAAGTTCGTTGTGCTCCAGACAAAATTCCTTCTGAACTTATTGTGGACATCACAAACCTAAACGTGAACGACTCTTACCACCTTAGCGAGCTTGAAGCTAAGCACCCTGAACTTGAGTTCATCTACGACCAAGATCTTTCACTTGTTGGTATTTCTGAAACTCGTGAAGAAAAAGTTGCTGAAGAAGTTCCCGCTGAAGGCGCTGCAGTTGCAGCAACTCCCGCCAAGGCTCCTGCAGGTAAAAAGGACTAATCCCCCTCCAGAGGGTGATTTTTAACCAACGATGAACGTCGACGCCGTCATCGTGGGTCTCGGAAACCCCGGGACACGTTACAAGTTCACGCGTCACAATGTTGGATTCATGGCCCTAGACCTTATTGCACAAGGTCTGGGGCTTTCGTTTTCCAGCGGCGGACTAGGCAAAAAACTTGAAGCCGAAATCCTAAAGTGCGACTTTGCCGGGAAAAGCGTTTTGCTCATCAAACCACAAACCTTCATGAACCTTTCCGGACAAAGCATCAACAAACTCTATCAGGAGCACCGGCACCTCAAAGAAGCTGAACTGATTGTTTTGCACGACGAAGTGGATATTGAATTTGGAAAAATTCGAGTTAAAAAAGGTGGCGGAGACGCCGGTCACAACGGCCTCAAGAGCATCCGTAGTGAAATTGGCAGTGGCGACTACTACAGAATCAGAATGGGAGTGGGCCGACCTCCTGCAGACTGGAAAATTCAATTAGCTGACTACGTATTGCAGCCCTTTCGAAACGACGAAGACAAAGTCCTCACAGATCTATTGATTCACTCGGAAAACACGCTCGAATCCCTACTCAAAGGCGGGCTCGAAGCGGCCCTACGAACCTCTTCACTTTAGCTCACCCCCTAGAATACCCAGCAATTCTGCCCAAAAACTAGGCAAGACCTTCCAATTTTTGTCTATATCTCAATGGACTCTAGTTACGTCTCGAGATACAAAACAGCATGGCGCTAAAATGCGGAATTGTTGGCTTGCCCAACGTCGGAAAATCAACTCTTTTCAATGCTCTTTCAGAGAATGCCAAAGCTGAATCTGCAAACTACCCCTTCTGCACCATTGACCCCAACATAGGTATCGTTGAAGTTCCCGACGAAAGACTCGGACACATTACAGCATTTGTTAAACCCAAATCTGTTGTCCCAACTCACATTGAATTTGTCGACATTGCCGGCCTCGTCAAAGGCGCCAGCAAGGGCGAGGGATTGGGCAACCAATTCCTTTCTCACATTCGTGACTGCGATGCCATCGTGCAGGTCGTTCGATGTTTCGAAGAAGGCGACGTCATTCACGTCAATGGCAGCGTCGATCCGATTCGCGATATTGAAGTGATCGAAACAGAACTTATGCTTGCTGACCTGTCAGTTGTTGAAAAGCGTCTCGACAGATACCAAAAACTTGTCAAAAGTGGCAGCAACAAAGCAGCCGTAGCTGCTGCTGAAGTTTTAACGAGACTCAAAACTGCTCTCGACGCAGGAACCCCCACTCGAGACGTCGAACTTTCTGAAGATGACCTTGAGGCCATCAAAGACGTGCAACTCATCACAAGGCTCCCCGTTCTTTACGTTGGAAACATAGATGAAGCTTCCGCTGGAAGTGGTGTCGAAAATGACAATCCACTTTTTGCTAGTGTTAAAAAATATGCAACTGAGCGGGGCAACGATGCCGTCGCCATCTGTGCAAAAGTAGAATCCGAATTAGCCGAACTTCCTAAAGAAGATCGGGCCTCATTCCTTGAAGACTTAGGACTCAAACATTCAGGACTTCAAAGACTGGTAACAGCTGCCTATGGTCTACTTGGACTTATCACCTATTTTACGGCAGGTGAGCAAGAAGTAAGAGCGTGGACCATTCGCAAAGGATGGAAAGCTCCGAAAGCCGCAGGAGTGATTCACGGTGATTTTGAACGTGGATTTATCGCCGCGGAAACTTATGCTTATGCCGACCTCATGAAGCACGAAAGTGTATCCAAGATCAAAGAAGCCGGGCTTATGCGTAAAGAAGGAAAAGAATACGTCGTCAAAGACGGCGATGTGATGTTGTTTCGTTTCAATGTTTAGTGGAAAGCTTCACATTTTGATTGGCTCTATACTGCATAGAATTGCAGCCGCCAGGCCGCGATTTGCCGCTACAGCAATCGCCTTTGTCTTAGTATCCACAAATGTTCTAGCCAATCTCGAAGGCGATCAATGGCTGTTTCGACTAGACACACAAACCTACCGGTTTAAGCGCGAAGGAAATGTCCGCGGAACTCCCCTCGTATGCCTGCCTGAGATTGCCCAGAAACTTGGATTAAAATTTGAATACAATCCCAGAGAATTTGAATTTTTACTCATCAACACGAAGACATCCAACTCCCTTCGAGCTCGGTCCTATTCCAACAATGTCATATTGAATCTAAAGAAAGGCAAGGACAGAGAGCGCCTCGTCGTCCAGCTATCACGAAGTCCAGAATTTGTCGGAGACAAACTATGTGTCCCTATCGAATTTGGCGACCGGGCCATCAAGCCCCTTTTCAATTCTAAGATTCCAGACACCCCTGTTTACGTTACCGATGAGCGCCGACTCTCGAGCATCAAAGTCATCATCGACCCCGGCCATGGGGGAAATGACATTGGTGCCAGCAGCCACCTACACAACGAAGAACAAATTGTTTTGAATTTTGCAAAAGACCTCAAGAAAGCCCTCGAAAAGAAAGGTGTTGGAACATTGCTCACCCGCGATCGGAGCATATTCACAACACTTTCAGAAAGAGCCCGCATGGCCAATCAAAGCCCCGCCAAGCTCTTTCTATCTATTCATGTAAATGCCCAAGACACAGATAGCAATCTTAGCGGCTTCGAGCTCTACATTCTCTCTCTAGTCGGGGATGATGCAGCAGGAAGAGCTGCTGTTGCCAGAGAGCAGCAAATGATTCCAAATGATTTACCGGAAGGCTTTGAAAAAGCAGCCGCAGATTTGAGGGCTGGAGCCAACTTTGAATCATCACTCAAATGGGCTGAAACCATTCGAGGAGCGGTAAAGCCATTTATTCCCCCATCATCAAGCCGTCCCATTCGGATGGCCCCCTTTTACGTTCTTTATGCGGCTCAGATGCCTGCCGTTTTGCTTGAGCTGGGATACATCAAACAACTCGAAGATATGAATAGAATTCTCGCGCCTGACTCACGAAGCAAAATCATTGAAAGTCTTGCAAAAAGTATCGCAAAGAAGTTGCAAGTAGAGTCTGCATCACCTTAAAACATCCCCATGACTACGACTCGTTCAGAAAACAGAAGCCCTGACCAAAAACGCGAAATCAAAGTTCAACTTGATTATTACGATTACGCCGAGGGCTCCTGCCTGATCGAATTTGGCAGAACCAAAGTTTTGTGTGCTGCTACTGTCGAAGAATTTATTCCTCCGCACCTTCGCGGACAAGGCAAAGGCTGGGTTACTGGCGAATACAACATGCTTCCAAAATCAAGCAATGAACGTATTCGTCGTGAACGGCAGAAAGTTGGTGGCCGAACTTTCGAGATTCAACGACTCATCGGTCGGGCTTTAAGATCTGTTGTCAAAAGTGAGTGGCTCGGCGAACGCACGATCACTCTAGACTGCGATGTCATTCAAGCCGATGGCGGAACTCGAACTGCAAGTATCACTGGTGCCTACATTGCGCTTGTTCAGGCGGTTCATCACCTTAGAAAGAAAGGAAAGATTTCTGATTCTTTCCCATTTCCTATCGCTTCCTACGTTTCTGCGATCAGTGCAGGTATTGTGAAAGGCGAGGCCGTTCTAGACCTCGACTATAAAGAAGACTCTACTGCTGATACGGATATGAATTTTGTTATGACAGATTCTGGCAAAATGATTGAGATCCAAGGAACGGCAGAGAAAGAACCCTTTAGCGAAGAGGAGTTTCAAAAACTTCTAATTCTCGGGAAAAAAGGTTGCATCGAGCTTTGCGAGCTTCAAAAAGAATTGCTTGGCCCACTTGCCTGGAGAAAGAGCTAAGCTTTAAATTGCTAGCATGACAGCTTCTTCCCCAACAGCCTCTTCCCAGAACAAGCGCCCGCTACTAAAGGGGAACCTGATTATCGGAACCGGCAACCCAGGCAAGCTCAAGGAGCTTGAGCCAATGATCCTAGAATATTTTGACGTCGCCGGTAAAATTGTGGGCAAAGCTCCTGATGGAGCCATAGAGAGTGCCCCAGATTTTGAGGGCAACGCTAAGATCAAAGCAGATTATATTCAAGAAAGACTATCTACAGAAGAAGCAAAACACTCCTGGATCCTCACAGATGACTCAGGACTTTGCGTTGACGCCTTAAATGGAGCCCCGGGGGTGATTTCCGCACGGTATGCTGGCGATCATGTCGCGCCCGAACTGCACATGCAGAAACTACTTCAAGAACTGAAAGCGTCAGCTCCGGAGCAAACTAACTTTCCAGCTCACTATGCCTGTGTTCTCTATTTACTTTCACCTGAAGGACAACGCTATCAAGCGCTCGGAAAATGCCATGGCGAAATTATCCCTGATAAAAAAGGTAACTCTGGCTTTGGCTATGATCCTGTTTTTTATTATCCAGACTTAGACAAAACTTTTGCTGAGATTGATTACGAAACAAAAAATCAATTTTCCCACAGAAGAAATGCCTTTGTTGAACTCCAAAAACTACTAGTAGTTTTATGTTTATTCTTCTTCACACCTTTCGCCCACTCAAAAGAAGCTTCCATTCATATGTCTCAATGGCTGACAGAGCTACTTCAAACGGATTTGTTTCAAGCAGAATCATATCGTGGAGAAGAACTAAGCACCTCCACCATTTCAGTATCTCATCCTGAAGTAAAGAAACACTTCCCAGCCATAATCTCTTTTCTCGAGACACAAAAGGTTCGAGTAAGCAACAAAAATTGGGATCTCATCTCCATCCCCAAGCACTTGCAAATGCCATCAGGTCGCCCAACTCAGGAATGGTTCAACAAATCCCTTCTCAGCTATACGGAAACCTCATCTCGAAAAAATTATATTTTTCTCGCCGTAGACACAACCAGTGGTTGCAACTCGGGATGTGCCCCGATTCAATTTTACATAGCTTATGAGAAGCTTTCCAAGAGATTTTACCTTGTTAACGATCCCGCCTTTCCTCTCAAAAAGAAAAATCACGAATCGCTCAGCTCGAAGGAGTTAAAATTTTTAGAGGACAATATGAATAAGATTCCCGGACTCATAAAGTCCGTCATGTCCCCCTCAGCATTGACTCAAAAAATAGGCGCCCAAGAACAAACCTGGCCCATCCATAAAAAATCATTGGTAAATGGTGGAGCCTACACCTCTTACCGAGTTTACGAGTCGACTTTAGTGTTACTTGATACACTTGCCATTGACTCCAAGACACAGATCACTCTACGAAAAATATCTGATCTTGCAGGAGAGCTCTACAGAATAGGCGACAAGGCTGCCGCCAAAAAGGTTGCAGAAGAAGCTACGAAACTCTTAAAATCTTCTGAACTTCCTATCTCTAGTCAGCGCTACATGAATCGAGTCTTTCAGCTTGCCACGCTCTACCCGTATGTCGCGGGGATTAAAGACGGCCGAGCCGATTTCGGCCAAACACTTCAAAAGTTAAAACTAGCTAAGTTTGATCCAAAGCTGTATTGCGCCCTTTTTCTTGAAATGGCGGCTCGCCCTGAAACTCAAAATCTTGTTAAATCTAGCTTAAACATGGGGAAGATTAAGCCCTGCGGAGATTCTGGCCTGCCTTGGGTCACATTTCTTTCCGGCCAAAAAACAGGAAGCAGCGCCGAAAAGGCCTTAGGAAAAAATATTCCAGAAATAATTCTGGAGCGACCAGAAGTATTGAAGTCTCTCTGGAACAAACTTTCGTCTTCTGAGCTTAAGATTCAAGCAGCTGCCGAGCTTAAGACACGCTATCCAGAAGAATCAAAAAGCATTTCCGTATCCGCCATCAATCTTCAGAATTACTATCAAACCCTCAAAGCCGCCTATGCAGCGAGCCTTAGACCAGAACTAGGCACTCTCCCAAATGTTGAGCTCGTTTCAAATCACGAAACTAAAAACTTCGTGAGACCAGAAAAACAAATATACATAGTATTTGGAAGCTGGTGCTCACATTGTCGAGATCTTCTCAAAATGTTAAGTGAACTTTCACTTTCTGAAGCTGAATGGAAAAAGATTGCGCTTGTCGAACTTAAAGCCAATGGCGATTCCCCAGAGAAAGCGATCAACCTCTGCAATAGCTTTAATATTCCAAAAGAAACTTGTTCAGAGATTGGAGTGCTTCCCTCCACACCTGCTGGAGACAAATATAAAACTGACTTGAATCTTTTCAACGTTCCGCGAATCATCGTCACCGATAAGAAAAACCAAATCATCGACTTTAATTTTCAGCTTCCTACAGAAAGTCCTGAACTCAGCAAACAAAAGCTCGGTTGGATAGCTGAGCTTACAAAGTAGCACAAGTAAGTCGCCTCAAAAGTAGTTTAATTGAGAGAGGTTGCTAGCGTTTTTTATATTCAAGTATTTTAAAATAGCTAGGGTTGTCCGTTTGGCCAATGCGTGCGCCCGAGGAGTTTTCCAAAGTGATTCTAGAATTAAGCCACCTTGTAAAAGACTGCGCCTCTATGTCTGTTTTCAAAAACGCTCGTTTCGATAGACCGAGCAACTTCAAAGGAACCCGAACCGACACATCCTCACGACTGCGATGGATTGAAGTCGACCTGTTTCGATCACGAGAAAATTTTTGATGGAAAAAAGTTCTTAGCTCTACATAATCTTTTCCCGGACTAGCAATCCACTGAGACCTAATTCTCCAATTTCGTCCGCTGGCTCTCGCCCCATGCGGCAACAAATGATCCGGAATCTTCACCTTGCGAAATCTTCTCTGCGAGAGGAGCTCAGGACTACGTGATTCGAAGACCGAGTTAAACACCACACTAGACGCCTGCCAGCCGTAACGAGAAGGAAAAGCACAGTGCCCTCCGGCTTCGGTTTCCAACTTATAAATTTTTCGATGCGGTCCGTTCGGAAGATCTGCTCTGTAGGCGACTTTCGAATTAGACTCATAGAGCACAATATCGTCATCTTTGGGCGCCCAAGAAAAAATGGGGCGCGACAGCTCAGGGATAACGCTAGTCGATGAATCTAGATTCGTCCAAAATTGCTTAGAGCGATCTACTCCATAATTTTCAAAAGGGGGAAGTGCCCAGTCAGCACTCGAAAGTCGGCGCTCATAGAAATCCTGAGTCCCAGAAACGAACATTTCCCGAAGTTCCTGCTGACTTGGCTTGTAAGATTCTGGCTGTCCAGAAATCCAAGGATCAAAAAACGGAACAAAAGACAGCACTTTTGCTACATTGCCCAAAACAGCTTTTCTGACAAGCTTAGCGATAAAGGCGCTACTTGTAATGTGCTCTAATGAGGACTTCAAATCCACAACAGGACACCCAACGGCAACGGTGGCAAACAGCGGATCCCTGCGATTCGGCAAATGATCGGCATAAGCCGCAGCATAATAGGATGAGTGACCGCCCAGACTCGTCCCAAAAAGGTGTATTTTTGAAACATATTTGGAATATGGCCACGCTCCAGATTCGATAAGCTGCGCAATCTTCACTAACTGACGCCCCTCCTGAAGTCCTCCGACCGCAAAAATTTTATTTTCTTTAACAAAGTGTTCACTTGAATTCGATGGCATCAAAAGCACATGGAACGGTCCCATATCGAAGAACATAATAGCCATTTGCCTTAGCGCCGCATCACCAGAATCACATCCAAGTCCACATTGAAAAATCACTAACGGGCGCCTTACGCCTCCGGGCTTAAGACCCAAATACCCACGATATTTTAGATTCTCTCCCGTAGATGATTCTGGCAGCGTAAAAGTAACAGGCCGAAAATCGGGGTGACTCCTGTAGTCATACTCAAGGAGTTCAAGCTCCGCATAATCGATGATCTTTGCGACATTTCCGCCATCGAGCTCATCACCACAGAGATCAAAGTATTTCTGAAGTTTGTTTTCCAAACTAGCCCAAACTCTAGGATTGTTAAGGGAGTCACTAAGTCCCGCCGATTTTTTAAAATGGTAAGCCAGCTCATCCCGAAGCACCTCAGGCCTACAATGTGGAGAGACATTAAAATCTTCGCTGCCTCTTACGATCCAGGCTTCAGAAATGACAGGCTGGAACAAACATGTGGCTAGCAACAGACTAAAAGCCGACCTAAAAGCCGACTGAAGGATTGAATTTTTGGGCGAGCGCCATCTGAGTATATTTCTAAAATATCGGCTTAGGGCTTTCGAACAAATCATTCTGCTTACTTCCTGTAACTTCACTCGGAAGAACGCGAGTCCCGCAGGACTCACCTTCTTCACTTAAAGGGGCCATCCTAGCTCCTTCAAAGTGACTCCAGAAATGATCTATGACAAGTTCCCTTGTCGCTGCGTAATCGTGGTGTTTGCCAGTCTCCCTAAGGAGATCGGTCATTACGTTTGCTTGGAATCCACATGGACGTAACGATTTCCAGGGCTCAAGTCCAGTATTAAAATTGAGGGCGAGGCCATGAAAACTCACCCATCTTCTCACGGCAATACCTATGCTTGCGATTTTGCGCTCAGAGGGGCCTGGAACGCCGTCTAAGCCCTCTTGCTTGAGAAAAGCCTCAGACTTTGAAGTGATCCAAACTCCAGTTTTTTCACAGATAGCTCGGGACTCAAGCCCCTCGGCAGCCAACACCGAAATCAGCCAGGCTTCCATAGAACGGATCAAATTCACCACTCCAGCCCTAGCCCAAGACTTCGACCCTCTCGCCAATTGAAAAATAGGATAGGCCACGAGTTGGCCCGGGCCATGATAAGTGGCAAGACCACCACGTTCGATATTTACGACCGGAATCCCCTTGGGATCAAGGAAAGGAGCTTCGCCTCTCTGGGCCCCCCGTCCGAGTGTGATCACAGGATCATGCTCACAAAAGAGCATGGTATCGGGAATTTCTCCCGCATGACGTTTGGCAAGAATGTCTTTTTGAATCTCCAAAGCTTTCAAGTATTCGATGCGGCCGAGGTCAATCACATCAATGCGCTGAGCCCCTTCTCCGAATGACGTGTAAACTTCGTATTTCATGTCTCTTTCCTAATTTGAGAGAGTTAGCACCTAACAGCTAAACTTCTTAGCGAAGCTCAGCTGCCGGACCTTTGGTAGGTTTCTTTTTCTCATAAATGTGAACGGCCATTCCATGAACTGATTCCGCAGCTTCCATGATGGTCTCAGGAAGGGTCGGATGAGCGTGCACCGTCCGCGCGACGTCTTCTGCTGTTGCGCCCATTTCAATAGCCATAGCAACTTCTTGAACCAGGTTAGAAACCTCAGGTCCCACCATGTGAGCGCCTAGAAGACGATCTGTCTTCTTATCAGCAATCAATTTCACAAATCCAGCAGACTCGCCAGTCGTAAGAGCACGACCGTTGGCAGCGAAGGGACATTTTCCAATGACAGGATCCCAACCAGCCGCACGAGCTGATTCTTCCGTATGTCCAACACCAGCAATTTCAGGATCAACAAAAATCGCCCAAGGTAGAGCTTTGATATCCATAGAAACATTTGGATTGGAGAAAGTCTCAACACAAACCAGGCCTTCTTTACTGGCCTTGTGAGCGAGCATAGCTCCCCCAATCACATCGCCAATGGCATGAATGCCTGGGACATTTGTTTCGAGCCTAGAATTCACCTTGATGAAACCGCGATCATTGAGCTCAACGCCAACCTTATCGAGCTTCAGACTTGCTGTTCGAGGACGACGCCCAACAGTGAGCAATGCCCAATCGCAATCGATTGCGATGGCCTTGCCAGCTTTGTCTTCAGCATGAACGATGGTTTTTCCTTCGCCTTTGCTTTCTACTTTTGTAACCTTCGTCTCGAAGTGAAGCTTAACGCCTTTTTTCTTTAGACGGCGTTGAACCACATCAACACATTCTTTGTCAGTGTCTCCAAGAAGTCCTGAAGCAAACTCCACAACCTCTAGCTCAGTGCCGAGTTTAGTAAAAAAGCTACCAAGCTCCAAACCAATAACTCCACCGCCGATAACGACAATCTTTTTTGGTGTTTTAGTCACATCAAGAGCTTCTTTAGATCCCAAGACCGATTTGCCATCGATCTTTAGGTTCGGGAATTCAGCACTGAAAGATCCTGTCGCGATGATAACCTTATCTGCAAGAACGACGTCGTCTTTTCCAGAGCCCTTACCACCATCATAAGAATCGACAGCACCGATAACTTTAATCTTCTTCGTGCCATCAGCTTCAACGCTTTCAAACTCACCAGTTCCCTGGAAAGCGGTAACGCCATTAGCTTTGAGAAGTTGTCCAATACCACCAGTTAACGTTTTGACAATGTTTGCTTTCCAATCGATTAGCTTAGGAAGATCGACTCGGAATTTTTCAAAGATCAGTCCGTATTTTTCGCCCTCTTGAACGCGATCAATAATATGGCCGGTGCTAATAAGAGCTTTGGATGGGATACATCCATAGTTCAGACACTCACCGCCCATTTTATGGCCTTCGATGATCGCCGTTTTAAAACCATTTTGAGCGGCGCGAATGGCAGCCACATAGCCGCCAGGTCCTGCTCCGATAACTACAACATCAAATTTTTGAGACATTCAAAAATCCTTTCTTTAATTAAACCAGTTCCATCAACAAACGAGCAGGGTTCTGAAGCCGCTCAATGATCGCGTTGCTAAAGTAACCGCCCACAGCTCCATCAACCACACGGTGGTCGAAGGAGAATGAGATGTGCATTGTTTTGCCAACATAAAGCTCACCGTCTTTCGCAAGAGGTTTCTCTTGGATTTTGTAGACGCCCATGATGCCCACTTCTGGATAGTTGATGATCGGAGTCGCAAAGAGTCCACCAATGTTGCCCATGGAAGTGATCGTGAAGGTAGATCCACGAAGCTCTTCAGAAGTCGCCTTGCCAGCACGAACTTTTCCAGAAAGCTCACTAATTTCTTGAGCGATCTGAAGAAGTGATTTGCGGTCAGCATTCTTGATCACAGGAACCACAAGACCATCGGGAGTCGCAACAGCGATACCGATGTTGTATTCTTTCTTGTAGACAAGGTCAGAACCTTTTTCAGTTTCCTCAAGTTGAGCATTTACAACCGGGAACTCTTTCAACGCACCGACAACCGCTTTCACAATAAAGGGAAGGTAAGAGATTGAAACACCGTATTGCGCTCCAACTTTCTTAGCTTCTTCGCGAAGGCTTACAAGTTCGCTACATTCAAATTCATCAACATAAGCGTAGTGAGGAGCCGTGAATTTACTCTTGCTCATCGCCTGAGCGATCACTCGGCGAAGACCGCGCATAGGCACACGCTCTTCAGCAGCAGGGGCCGCAGCAAGATCGCGATAGAAATAATCAGGCACCGGCTTCGTCGCCGGTTTTGAAGCAGCTTGAGGCGCAGCGAACGAAGAGCTTGGTGCTGAACTAGCAAAGCTAGGAGCGCCCGCCTGAACCGCACCAGCACCATTGTTCAAGTAACGAAGAAGGTCTTCTTCAAGAACTCGGTTTCGAGAACCAACTTTTGGTCCCGTTCCAGGAACCTGAGAGAGATCCACACCTGACTTCTGAGCCATAGCTCTTACAATCGGAGCAGCTGGCACATCGTGAGCTGGAAGACTTGCGCCACCAGAATACGCTGCAGCTTGTGGGGCTGGAGCCACTGGCGCGGATGTCGGCGCGGATGTCGGCGCGGATGTTGGAGCGGATGTTGGAGCGGCTGTTGTAGCCGCTGGAGCTTTCGGCGCTTCGGCCTTAGGCGCAGCTGCCTGGGCCGCACCAGCTTCAACTTCAGCGAGCACTTGACCAACTTTGATCATGTCGCCTTCTTCAGCCTTCAAAGCTTTGATCGTTCCACCAACTGGAATCGGCACTTCAACCGTAGCCTTATCAGTCATAACTTCAATCACAGGCTGATCAGCCTCAACAACGTCACCGGCCTTTACTAGCCACTGAATCAATTCGCCCTCAACAACACCTTCACCAATATCTGGTAACTTAAAATCTGCCATGTCCAATACTCCTATCTATCCAATTTTCTATTCGTAAAATTGCTTACTAACTTTTTAATCCTAAACAGCTTACCCCAAGTTCTTGCGAAATCAGGTTAGCTCGGAAATCATTTCCTTCAATATTTCTTCAAGGTCCTTCGGCTGAGGAATGCTAGCCTCTTCAAGAGGAGGCGCAAGCCCCACTCCAGGGATATGGGCCCCTGCCAATACGCGAGGCTTCGCTCGCAGATTGTAATAATGCTCTTCAATCGTTCGGCGAAGTAAGTGCTCACCGAAGTTAGTAATTTCCGTGTCCTCATTGAGGAAAACCACTCGACCCGTTTTCAATACTGAAGAAGAAATAGCCGACCAGTCGTAAGGATAAAGCGTTCGTAGATCCAAGACCTCAATCTGACCATAACCTTCGGCAGATAATTTCTCAGCCACAGCTTTCGCGACGTGAACCATGCGTCCGTAGGTAACTACGGTTGCCGCCTCACCCTCACGAACCACATTGGCTTTGCCAATTTCGATATTTGAGAATTCAAGCGCAGGCCAGTTAGGAACCCAGTTCTTACGAGCTTCCCCAACAGGCGCGTCGATACGTTCTTTAAGTTCTTTGTCATCTTCCGGCTCGCCCGGAATGAGCTCCTCGCCCTTGATACGAAGCAAAGCCTTAGGCGCCATGAACATCACTGGGTTCGGATCTTGGATTGCTGACAACAGCAATCCATAAGCATCGCGAGGCGTGGATGGCATGACGATCTTCCAACCAGCGAGTCTCGTAGCCCACGCGTCGAAAGAATGCGAGTGGTAAACACTTCCATGGATACCTGCACCAACAGGAGTCATCACAACCATATCAAGCGGATACTGTCCGTTCGAGCACCAGTTGTTATTGCCCGCGAGTTTCAACAAATCGATGGTGTTAAAAATGTAATCACAGAACTGAATTTCTGCGACAGGCTTTTGTCCCGCAAGCGCAAGTCCAATAGCCGCACCGATAATACCGCGCTCATCTAGAGGCGTGTTCCAAGTGGTTTTCAAACCTTGCGTGCAGGTGAAGACGCCGCCTAGAGGAGCGCCCACGTCTTCACCAAAAATATCGGTTACGCCTAACTTATCTTCACCGTAGTGAAGCGCCATACGAATGGCTTGAGCCATGCTTGCCATTAGAAATCCCTCCCAGGAACACCACCACGCGCTCCACCAGCAAAGGTGTGGTCGTGGGCAGTGGAAGCGTCTGGATAAGCTTCATTCTTTACTTCCTCGTGAGCCGCTTGCGCTTCAGCGTAAGCCTGTTTTTTGAAATCTTCGATTTCGGACTCTGTAATCCATTTGTTCTTCACAAGCTTCTTTTCGAACTGCTCAATGCAGCATACCTCTTCTGTCACACGTGCAGCACCTGAAGAGGAGCTATGTCCGTGCAGACGAGAAACTTTCACCTCTAAGAAATAAGGCCTGGAAGTTTCACGAATGTGATCAAAAGCTGTTTGGACCGCAGCCCAAACTTTCTCAGGCTGATTCCCGTCAACAACGGCTGCTTCGATACCGAAAGCTTTCGCTCTGTCAGCTATGTGTTTTTCACCATGTTGAGTGCTTCCTGGGGTGGAAATACCATAGCCGTTGTTTGTTGTGATGATCAGCATCGGCAATTCAAAGCCGGGCCGAGACGCCCAGATCAAACAGCTAGCGAATTCGCCCTCTGCCGTTCCTGCATCACCGCCAACAACGACTGTGACACCTTTAGTTTTGTTTTGCTGATGAGCCCTTCGCTGAGCAATGCCCGTTCCGATGGCGCAAGCAAATTGGGTCTCAATCGGAGACGTCACAGGAACAATGTTCCATTCTTTTTTACAAATGTGAGCCACGAAGTTTCTTCCGCCAGAAAACGGATCATTCGCCGTGTTCTTCATCTGTCTAACGAAATCAATCATGGGAGATCCCATGGTCAGTGCGATTCCATTACTGCGGTAATGGAGGTGAAGGAAATCATAATCAACACCATGCCCCTTGTGGACCTGAGCTCCAAGAGCCACAGAGAAGGCTTCCTCCCCTGGACCGCCGATCCAGAAGTAGCCATCGCCAGAACGCATCATCTTAATCAAACGTTCTTCAAGAGCACGAATGCGAAGCATCTGCTTGAAGTAATAAATCGAAAAGTTTTTGTCTTTAAACGGCTGAGCCGGAATGCTTGCTGGTTTCTCTAGAGTTGCCATAGAAATTTCACTCATTTCTATCTCCTTCAAATTTCCTGTTGCTTAGATTTTTGATTTTTTTGATTCTCAGGAAGAAGCAATTCACCATCACTTCTCATACCCTTAAGAATTTTTTCAATGTAATACTCTCCAGCTTTATAGCTAGAGCGAACAAGCGGCCCACTAGCCACGTAAGCAAATCCCAAATCTTCACCAATACGCGCCCACTCAGAAAACTTTTCTGGACTTACGAAGGCCTCAACCGGAAGTTTGCGATGTGTGGGCTGCAGATACTGGCCAAGTGTGAGCACCGACACTCCAACTGAGAGCAAGTCCTTCATCGTCTGGAGAACTTCTTCATCCGTTTCACCAACGCCCAACATGATGGAAGATTTGGTTGCGACCGTGTGGCCGATTTTCTCAGAACGTTTCTTGTATTCTTCAAGAACCATCAGTGATTGTTTGTAGGTCGCCCTTGGGTCGCGCACCTTAAGCTGAAGCGATTCTACAGTTTCAATGTTGTGAGCAAGGACATCGGCCCTTCCATCGACCATGATATCGATGCAATCGGACCTTCCGGCCCAATCGGGTGTTAGTGTCTCAACGAGAAGACCAGGGACCATAGCCTTGGTTTGGCGAACAGTTTCCGCAAAATGGCTAGCTCCATGGTCAGGCAAATCATCGCGATCCACGGATGTGAGAACAATATAGGACATTCCCATGTCTTTAACCGTCGCTGCGATTTTTTCTGGCTCATGAGGATCGAGCTGCATCTTAGGGTTGCCTGTGGTGACAGCACAGAATTTACATCCACGAGTGCAAACTTCTCCCAAAAGCATGAAGGTTGCCGTTCCACCTGCCCAACATTCTCCAATGTTTGGGCATCGAGCTTCTTCGCAAACCGTTGCGAGCTTATGTTTGCGGCTGACTTCTTTGAGCCACTTAAATTTCTCACCGCCAGGAGCACGAACCTTCAGCCATTCAGGTTTGGGATGGCGAGCACTCAAAAGCTTGGAATCATTGTCAGACATAGCCCCCTTGTTTCATACGTTTGGACCCCTCAGGTCAACCATTAATGCGCCGCATTTTACCAAAAGATTATTAGTGCTTAGCCCCAAATCAAGCCTTGTTTCTCGGCTATCGCAGTCGTTTAATAAGAGAATGACATCTTCACCCAGCTCTACCCGTATTGAGCGCAATCTCATGTGGGTAGGAAAAGACTATAACGGTTTAAAATTAAAGACGAAATTTGAATCACATCTCAATCACGCCTTTGCGGGCCCCGAGGAACACTATTCCTGGCATTGGGAGCAGTTTCAAACCCCCTCAGAAGTTGAACTTTTCCTCCTCAAAGAACCCGTCCCCCACCTCACCATCATCAACCCTTGTGAGGAGCTTCCCCCCGGCCATGAATCATGGGCCCACCTCTGCTCTGGACTCAAGTCGCTAGCCTCCAATGTTTGCATCTTAGCTTTGAGTCCTAATGAATCAGCTCCTAGTGGCGACGAAGCCCTTAGTTGGCTCGATCAAGGAGCTGACGGCCTCATCAACCTCAATGCAGAATTCGACAACACTTACGGATTGCTCCGTGAACTTTTAACAATTCCTCTGAAGACTTTTCACTCTAGACACGCCAGAGTCGCTGCAAGGCACCAGGTAACGGTTCGTCTTTCGAGCTTCACTCAGGCTATGGTTTCCGAAACAATAAACATTGGAACTGGTGGAATTTTTATTCGAAGTGTCCCCCCCAATGTCACCGTCGGAGATACGGTAGAGTTTGTTCTGCGATTTTCAGACACAATAGCTGATTTCGCGGGATCGGAAACACGGTCCAAACTTGTCGATAAGGTAGATGAAGAAGTTGGTGCTTCCATTCGAGTGGCCAGCTCAGATTTGTCCGGTGTCGGCAAAGTTGCCTGGGTGAGACAAAGTCCTAAAGGCGATCTTCCTGAAGGAATCGGAGTAGAGTTTGTTCAGCTCTCAGAAGAAAGTAGTGACAAACTGAAGGATTTCGTTGCAAGTCGACGAGTAAAAGCGTTTATTCCGAAATCGTGAAACCCCACAGGAAGCTGCCTCATATTGCCGTCGTCGGCGCCGGTTACGCCGGACTTCCTTTCGCCATGAGACTCATTCACCTCGCCAAAGACAAATGCCGCATCAGCGTGATCAATCCCGACCCGAAGCAAGAACTTACTTGTGATCTCTACCGAACACTTCGAACGGGCAGATCATATCTTTTACCTTTCTCTAAAATGTTAAAACAAAATGGTATCGATTTCATAGAAGGAAGTCTTCATGAAATTGAGCCGGATAAAAACCTCATTCATGTTCGGTCTCAATCTGCCAGGGAGATCCACTACGACAAATTGGTGCTAGCCACAGGTCTTCACCTCAAAAATCCAGAAATTGGCGGACTTAAAGAACTCCTCGATCAAGACCGTGAATCCATGAGAAAAAGAATTTTCTCATTCAAAAAAAATATCCACGCTCACTCCCTCAGACTTGCCATGACACGAATTGGATGGGGAGACGACAAGAGAACCTCTAGCAAAGACAACTTTGTAGTGATTCTTGGAGCAGGCAGTACAGGCCTTGAAGTCGCAGGCGAACTCGCAGCACTTCGAGGAAGAAACTCCAAAGACCGGATCATCTTAGTGGATGAAAAGTCCAAATTGCTAAACGACTTCTCCCCCTTTGCCTCTAAGACATTAAACAAAAAACTCAGAAAGATGAACATTGAAACTGTCTTAGGCTCTGCCGTTGTGTCTGCAAACGAAAGTGAAATTCACCTTCAAAGCGGACAAGTCATCCCCTGGGAACTTCTAGTACTTTGCACGGGAACGCTGGCCGCACCGTCGTGGAGTGAAGGAATTTCCAATAACCCTTTTGAAAAAGGTTTTTCCGTTACAGACCAATTCCAATTCCAAAAATTTGAAGACATCTATGCTATTGGAGATCTTGCTCGATATCAACGCCATCCCAGAGCACAAAACAGCATCCTGCCGAAGCGCGCCCAGTTCGCCTACCAATCAGGAAAATACCTCGCAAGTCACCTCAGCAACGAGCTACATAAAAACAAAAAAGCGTCGGACAGCTTCAAAGAAACAGATCTAGGATACCTGGTGAGCCTGGGCCCCAAGGACGGAATCGCAAGATTAGGCCCGCCCATCCAATCCAAGTTTGGTCGCGCGCTCTCCCCCTTTATCCAAGGACAAAAAGTCGACCACATGAAGAGACTGATCCGACTCAATTATCTATTGCAGTTAAGAGCTGAGCGCTTCAAACTTTTTTGATACGTCGCCCCTTATAGCAATCTACAAATTCCTCATATGAATTTCAATTTCTTCGGCGTAGCGCGGAAGACCTTTAGTTAGAATTTCTCCAGGCCCCCTGGACTTAACCAAAATGTCGTCTTCAATTCGCACACCAATCCCGCGATACTTTGCAGGAACACTCTTATCTTCAGGCAAAAAATAAATTCCAGGCTCGACCGTGAACACCATTCCCGGCTTAAGCTTCACGTCTTTTCCATTTTCTGTGTATGGACATTCATCATGAACATCTAAGCCCAACCAATGACCTGTTCCATGAGGAAAGTATTTGCGATGCTTGCCAGACTTAATGATGTCTTTGGTGTTGCCCTTGAGAATTTTCAAAGTCTTCAGCCCCTCGACAATGACTTTAGTCGCTGTCTCGTGAATCTTAGGATAAGAAACTCCATTTTTTGCGACGCGAATAGATTCATAGTGAGCTTCGCCAACAATTTTCATAATGCTCATCTGTTCGGGAGAGTAGGTTCCGCTGACCGGAAATGTTCTTGTGATATCTCCAGCGTAATTTTGATATTCACACCCCGCATCGATGAGCAAAAGTTCTCCTGCCTTCATCTGACGGTTATTGGAGCCGTAATGAAGAATCGTAGCATTAGCCCCCGATGCGACAATAGAATTATAAGACGGCTCAAGAGCACCCTGTCTTTGGAATTCTCCTTCTATCGCTGCCTGAATTTCATACTCCCATCGACCAGGAGCCAAGGTTTCTAGGGCCTCTAAATGACCATCAACTGTAATGCTCGCGGCCTTTCTTAAGGTCTCAATTTCATGTTTATCTTTCACAAGTCTCATTCGAGAAACATGCGGCTTGATGTCTTCCACTGAATCAATACGAGCCAATCCTTGACGCAGTTTTCCGCGGCATCGATCGATAAGCGCAAACAAGTCATCACGCAGCGAAGCTTCCGAAAAAGCGTTCGTCAAGACTCTGACACTTATTCCTTTCGGTCGAGAAGCTAAGAATTCTCTAATTTGCGCCTCTAACTCGTCGTTCAAAAATGCCTTGTGCGCGCCAAAGACCTTTTCTGCCCCCTTGGGACCATAGCGCTTCCCCGTCCATTGCTCCATGGATGCATCGCGATTCATTGTAAACATCTGAAATTTAGGGGCGCCCTTGGATTCGCGCCACAACATGAAAGATGACTGCGCTTCTGGGAAGCCCGTCAAATAAAGAAATGATGAATCTGGCCTAAATGTGTACTCACTGTCATGGTTTCTCGCCTTCTCAAGTGTGTTAAAATAGAGAATGAGATCAACAACGGGACGTATTTTTTGACTCAAAGATTCGCGTCGTTTTTTGTAAACTTCTAAAGGTAGATAACGTGGGATCATGCAACATTTAATAGCACGAAGGCTTGAAAGTGTCACAGCAAGATCTAAGATTAAAAGGTGACTAAAGTTATGGGAATGAAATCAAAAATTAAAATCGGCCTAGCTTCACTTTTGTTTGTATCGCAAACGGTAGCGGCAGATGATTTGCTAAACGCCATTGTCGACGGCCCCCGACTTCCCAACTACAAAGAAGAACTAAAGCACATCTATCCAGGCGCCGACCGCATCGAAGAATATTCTTTCCTTCCTCGTGAATGGGGTGGCACCACCTTGATGGGACTCATCGGAAGACTTGTTGGCGACCGCGCCCAAAAACCTTTCGAGACGATCGACACCAAACGTTACATTTACCGAGCCTACAAGGGCGAGGAAGCTCTCGGAGTCTCACACGGATCAACCGTCGAGGCTCATGGAAAGCCTCTCGACCTACATGTGTTTTACAACGCAGACACTAGCGTCCGAGATGTTCGAATCGACAACGCACCAGACGATGTTCTCGCAAGACTTTCCTCGGGCGGCTACCTTAGCCAATTTGTGAATAGGACGGCGAATGATTTTAGCGTTGTTATTGGAAGACGTGGACGCGTGAGAGATTGGGGAGAGTTTGCCAAAGTTGCTCGTCGCCCACAAAACAAAACGGACCAGGCCTACTTCAATCGCATCGTTAGGGGCATGCGTTTCAACACAGCCTTCGTAGAAATCGCCTACTTCATCGGACAAAGTCCACTAGGACCATCTATTAAAGTAGAAAATTAAGTCAGGGACTCAGTCTCGCCCGTTTGGAAACAACTTTGACTCAAGTTGTCCTGCTTGATCGAGCGCTTGCAAGTCATCAAAACCGCCTACAGCTTCTTTCGCAATTACAATTTGAGGAACGGTTCTTCTGGGGGCAGCGATTTCGAGCATAATTTTTAACTGCTCGGCATCCACGCCCACATCAATTTCTTGATAAACAACGCCCTTCTGACCTAGCAAGTTTTTGGCTGCATCACAGTAGGGGCAATAGTCTTTAGAATAAACAATTACTTCACTTTGTTTTGGGTTTTTCTCAATTGAAGACATAAAAAAAGCTTAGCTCAATTTTCGTTTTCAGACGAACTTTCTTCAAGAGGTGGCAAAGTTTCAAGAGGATCAAGTCTTTCCCCCTCTAGTTCAGTTTGAAGTTCTACCATTGGCTGTATCCGGATAAAGCTCTCACTTTGTTCGAGGTTTTTCTTGAGAAGTGACGCCGTCACAACTCCATTGCCCAGATCATTACCCATCTTCGGAAATAAACGATGATACCAGTATGCATTCCTAAGTATGGACGGCACATATTCTCGAGTTTCGCGATAAGGAATCAAATCCATAAAGAGCTGCTCATCCTCCACATCATATAGTTTAGACCAGCCCCTCACACGGCCCATGCCCGCGTTATAGGCCGCTAATGAGCGCTCCCAAGATCCATCAAAATATTTTACAAGCCTTCCGAAATATTCTGAACCGATCTCTATATTGGTCTCCGAATCATAAAGCTGCTTCGCTGGTGTTCTCTTACGAATATCCCTGGCCGTGGTAGGAAGAATTTGGAGCAAGCCATAGGCGTTGGCACCAGACCTCGCAAGAGGATCAAAACCACTTTCCTGCCTCATCAACCCCAAAAGAACGGCAGAATCCATCGTCGGAGTGCTTTGATCAAGCACTTCAAAATAAGGTCTAGGAAAATAAAGCCTCAGGGACTCAACGGTGACATTGGAACTACTAAGAAGAAACATCTTACGAAGCACCATAATCTGCAAGCGATGCCTGCGATTACCTTCAAGCACTCTGGCTACATGTTGGAAGACTCCTGGCGGAGTTTGGGAATCCATCTTTGAATAAATGTAGGCCGCAAACTTGTCTAAGCTACCGTCTTCATCAAGTCGAGAAATGAGATAGAACCACGAAAGACTTCTATTGAAATCTCGATCCACGCCATAATATTCATCTGGGAAAGCTTCTGTCCCTGCTGCCATTTGCAATGGGTCCAACCCCTCTTCCAACGACGCTTCAATGGCATACCATGAAAGCGGATAATTCTTCCGAACTAAAACTCGCGCCTCTTGAGCGGCCAAATTATTTCCCAAAGATTCATAGACTCGAGAGAGCCAGTATTGAACGCGATATGCCTCTCTAGGCTCACTGTTGAGCGCTGCCTTTTCTAAATACAATTGTGCTCGGGCCCAGTCTTTTTTGGCGACCGCCCAGAGCCCGGCTCTCATAAAAATATACTCCGCATTTTCATCCTGAGGATCAAGACATTCCGTTCCGTGATCATCTAGCTTCGACATCCACTCGTGCGCGCCGCTTGATCCCAGGTGATATTCCCATTTTCGAGCCAAGGCTATAGATGCATTTCTGGGACAAGTCGAAACCTGCAAAGCTGCCTTAGACCAAGCACCTAATTGCTTGGT
>Ga0100403_1001132_pt1 | contig 24805 bp, 19 predicted proteins | sample CryGeymet201501t_FD_83663 | JGI IMG/M metagenome (GOLD analysis project Ga0100403, IMG submission 83663) | Groundwater microbial communities from Crystal Geyser aquifers in Utah, USA - Crystal Geyser metaG 2015-01t | ecosystem: Environmental > Aquatic > Deep subsurface > Groundwater | place... | reverse complement strand
TTAATCACTTTGACCGTAGGCTCCAGATAAATTTCAACGACCTCGCCCCTTACGTAGCCGCCCATCCACTTCCACCTAACATAACATCCTGGTTTGAATTCCATACGGAGATATGCTTTAGCACAAACCATCAAGCATTCTTTATCCTTAAAAGGAATAATCTACGTAAAAGAAAAAACTCGATCAATCAATCCTAACCTAGAACCGTCACCATAAGAATTAACTCCCCAAGCCTTCATATTGCAGGTCTAACTACAATTGCAACAGCTGTCCACAAAGCTTACCCTCTCAATGCACGAAGGGCTTTAGCAATGGCTCTTACATCCGAGCTTTCTTCATCACCCTGACGTTGAACAAGATACACGCTTTGTTTGCGTTGCTTTGCTGGAATAGGACAAGCTTGTTCCACTAAGTGAAATTTTTCTTTAACTCTGGCGTTGTAGAGCTTCACAACAAACTCGGGCAAATAGGCAACAGCCAAACCTTGGCTACAAATCTCGAGTGCGGTTTGCATAAGAGTGACTCTAAAAGCGGATTCTCTTGGATATTCGTGATCGGGCCAACCATCTAGCCCGACTACCTTAGAGGGAGTTCCCTCCAAAGGTGCAATCGGAATCACAAAGGGTTTTTGATGCTTTGCTCCCCTTCTTTCTTTGGTTCCAAAGACTCCAGAGGTGATCTGCGTAGCCTCTTTGAAAACAACTCGCTCTTTGGGAATTGGCACATAAGTTATACCAACATCCACGATACGATCCCTAACAGCTTCTTCCATTCGGCCAGGACGAAACTCGAAAGCCTCCATACTAGAGAGGGAAGAGGAAGAAAGGAGTTCTCCTAAAAAGTAAGTGGTGAAGACTTCAAAAGATCCAATTCTAAAAGTCTTCTCTTTAGTCGAGCGCTGAAGATTTCGTCCTAAATCAAGCCACGAATGCAAAAGAGGTTCGGCTTGCCTAAAGAAAAGCTCCCCATGCTTCGTGAGGATCAACCCCCGACCTTCTCGCTCTACCAAAGTAAGACCTGTTTCGCCTTCTAATACCTTGAGGGATTTAGAAAGTGCTGGTTGAGAGATCTTTAAAATCTCACTGGCCTGGGTAAAGGAGCCTACACTGGCAAAAACACAAAAGTAGCGCACTCGATCTATATCCATTGGTTATATGTATATAACTATAATGAACTATTTTTCAAGTATTCCGTGATCTAGATTGGCCTCATGAAAACGAAATGCCCATACACCAGACTAATGAGAGCTAACCCGCTCACAAGGCTCAGGGCTTTTCAAAAGGACCCTTTCAGCTTCTTTGATGAGCACAAGCCTGAAGACACCAGCAAGCCTGTCCGTCTGAGAATGGGGCACAAGCTTTTCTATTTTTCCTACGACCCCAATCATGCTCAGCACATTCTTCAGGACTCTAGACACAAATACGACAAGAGCTCTCTGGTTTTAAAAAAGATAAAAGCTCTCTCTGGTCCAGAAGGTCTCATTCAACTTAAGGGCGAAGATGCTCTCAGGGTTCGCCAAAGTAGCGCTCAGCTAATGAACACTTCTGGAATGGATCGATTGGTAGAGAAGGTATCAAGCTTTGTTGAAGAACTTTATCCCATCATTGATGAAAGCATAGCTAAGAATAAAGCTTTGGACCTGGTTCCACACCTAACGAAAATCGTGCTTCGAACGGCAGGAGTCTTTGTTCTTAACCATGATCTGCTCAGTGAATCAGACGAACTCAATAAAGCCTTTGTGTCCCTCAATCGCGAAGCAGGAGAAAGCTTAAGAAGCATGGTCGGTTGCCCCTTCTCTATGGAGAAACGTCGTTCTCTTAAAACCATTCACAACGAACTAAAACACATTGCAAGCACGACTAGCACGAAGGACGAGCCTTCTTTGCTAAAGAACTTAGGATCACTCAACAAAAGCGAGTCTTTTGTTAAAGATCAGCTAAAGGCCTTCATGTTTGCCGGATACGACACAACGGCCTCTTCTCTAATCTACGCAACTTATCTAACGGCAGCTCATCCTGAAACCCAGAAACAAATTGCAAATGAATCTGAGACTAAGCAAAAGCAAAACTACGAAACATTACGCAGCTCAAAACTAGTTCAATCGACATATTTAGAGTCCTTACGCCTATATCCGTCCGCCTACTTTCTCCCGAGAGAAACAAATCAGGCAGACGTGCTTGGAGGCGTAAATATAGCCAAAGGAGCTCAGGTTTTCTTAAGCGTGCGTCACATTCAAAGGCACCCTGATTACTTTGAATCACCTGATGAATTTAGAGCCGATCGCTTTTTAACGGATCCCAAGCACCCCTTTTCCTTTCTGCCTTTTGGAGGTGGTCCAAGAATTTGCATTGGCGCCCTACTAGCAAAGCTAGAGGCCACTCTCGTGCTTCAAAAACTATGCGAACGCTACGAAATGATCACCCAAAACAACAGCGCTCCAGAAATTGAAGGGCTAGTTACCGCACACACCAAAGATCCACTTCCTATCTTTTTTAAGAGAAGACAAGCTCAAACAATGAAGGCGGTAGCACAATGAACGCTCTTAAACTCAAAGAAAGCCTTGAGCACATCGAAGAAAGCATGAGCACTATTGCTCCACACAGGAAACCTGAACTCTTTAATGAGTTTCTTATCCAAGGATATTCAGCCCTGTGCCTAAACACTGTGCCAAGCAGCCTTACAAGCGAAACTCTTAGAGCTAAGCTGTGTTTAGGTAGCTTAATTACTCTATATGACGATTTCGCTGATCGAGCCGACATGGCAAATCCAGAGCTTCTTGAAATGCTCTACCTACTAAACTTTAAGAACATGACTCCTGACAAGTGCTCACAGCTTTATCCTCATAATGTTCTAGGCTTTGCGCAGTCGCTTTTTTTAGAGATGAGATGCATTCTAAAGTCTTTGCCCAACTACAGTAGCCTTCTGGATCTACTAAACTTTGATCTCATGCAATTCTACAATGCTAATCAATACAGCTCTCTTCTTACCGCCAACCCAGAGATTCATTCATCATTTGAAAATTCGCTTTATGGTCACCACAACATGGGAATGGTGATGGCAAGCACCATGGATCTAATGGCTCTCCCAAACTTTGACCCAAGAGAACTAGGAGCCATTCGAGAGGTTTTCCTCCTGGGGCAAAGGATGGGGCGAATCTTTAACATACTTGCTACCCACAAAAGAGAAACCGCAGAGGAAGATGTAACCAGCGAGCTTCCCCAAAACCTAAACGCTCTTTCTCTAGCAAGAGCTAAGAATAAACTAAAAAGAAAAGTGACTAACATTAAAAAATCTATACTTTGCAGAAAAAATAAGATTCATTCATTCTCAGTTGAGAAATACATCGTGGGATTAGAGCAAATAGAAACTCTTCACAAAAAAATGGAAGGAAGAATATGAACACTCTTGAAGGTGGTTGCCTATGCGGAGAGCAACGCTACAAGATTCTTGCAAAACCTATCTCTCAGGGAATTTGCTATTGCAAGCAATGTCGCAAATCCGGCGGCGCAGAAGGTAGCCCCATGCTAGTGGTTGAGAGTCATGCGTTTGAATGCGAAAAAAAAGGGCTTCATTATTTTGAAACGCAGTCCAACCGCGGAACAGTTGTTAAGAGATACTTTTGCCCAAAATGCGCCAGCCCGCTCTTCTCAACACTCTCCGACATTCAAGAAATCCTTACCGTAAAAGCCTCTTCGCTCGACGACTCTAAAGGCTTTTACCCTGAATATTTAGTTTGGACTAAAAGCGCATTAAATTGCACAAGCTTTACACTAGGTGTTCCCAGATTTGAGGAAAGCGCCCCGTTCACTCACATAGTGGGAAGACACAGGTAGCCAGTTAAGTGCCCTAAATTAAAACGAATTACTGTCTAACCACTTAGCTTAGGCTATAGCTTTAGATCTACCCTTACCTAGACGATAAACTCAGGTGAGCAGATTTTTTCTTTTGGCTTTATTCTCGGTCGCCATATTGGTGCATTCGAATCCAATAATTCAGCCGTTTCTGCACAAGGATGATGCTGCAAGGGGAGAGTCTTTAGAAAAAGCCAAGATTGACCCCGTGTTGGAAGCTGAACTGTCAGAGCAGAAGAATTATCTAAAAAACAATCCCGACTCACCTGTTGGACACTTCAAACTTGCAAACGCTTATTACCGACTCAATAAATTCAGAGAAGCTGAATATGAATACAAAAAAGCAAAAGAATTAATCTATAAAAGCAAAAAGGCTAAAGGCTTACATTTTGGAAAGACCAACTTATGGAGTCTTGGCCAATGGAAGTTTGGAAAAATAAATCAATGGGAATTTGAGGCCATGCTTCACTACAACTGGGCCAACGCCTTGATGAAGTTGAGCAATTACAAAGAAGCAATCAAAAGCTATATAAGTGCAAAAACATTTAAGGAACTGACTAAAGACAAAAAATTCCCAAAAGCCGAACATAACCTTGCTGCTGCTAAACGATTACTGGCCGAAGAAAATGCTAAAAAGGAAGCCGAGAAACCCAAGCCTGATCTCATCCAAATTGCTTTGAAAGAAGCTAGAGACGAGGAGCTCATGGATGATCCCGAGTTTCATACTGATCAACTGGCCGAAGAAGAAAATGCACTCGATGAAGACCCTTCAAATTTGCATTCACTGGAACAATTATTGGACTTAGAAGAGTTAGCAATAGAAAGTGAAGAATCGAGTCCCAACAAAAACAAAAAAAAGCCACTTCCGACCAAACCTGAGTTGAACGATCAACAAAAGGCATTACAAGCAGCCGTCGAAGTCAGAGAAATTAAAGAGCTTGAAGAGCTTAAAGAACAAGTCGAACACGATTCGGCTTACCAAGCCGCCCAAGAAGAGATTGAAAACGGCAGTGCGCCAACTAAGAATTCAGATGATGTCAGTCACTTTGACTCAGACGACCAGCTAGCTGAAATGGGTCCGGGAGGAGACGATAAAAGAGTTTTCTACAGAGTTTACCCCAAGGAAGGAAAAAACTACGCTGTTCGTCACTTCGATGAATTTAATCCAGCGACACGCCGATGGTCTTCAAAAACTGAGGAGTTTTCTGCTGTGCCCGAAGATCGCTCATTTGACGACCAGGGGAATGTTCCCTTTACGATCATTACAAATTTGGGATCGGCCGATATTGAGGCAAGTAGAATTCCCCTAACTATACGAGAAGGATACGGAGTAGATCCTAGCAGTATTAAATTTTTAGATTCAGGTGTGGATGGTTCTGAACTCCATCAAGGAACATTGGGAAATTATGTTTTGCATTTTGCTGGCTCGCCAAAACAAGGCGCTAGACTTTCTTATACTTTAAAAAAATTGACCGATCCGACTAATGCGGCCCGCCCTCCAAGCGATAGAGACACTGTGACTTGGATTGATTCCATACCTCAAGTTATAAAGAATGAGCTGGAACCACGATTAGCTGTAGCTAAAACAAACCAGGAAAAAGCGGATGCCATTGAAGCTTACATTCTAAGACGCGCTCGCTACATGGACAATGACGATCCCGATGCTGGCGCAATCAGAACCTTTGTTAATCAAGCAAAGGGAGGGCAGGCTCGCTTTGAACAAATGGCCCGAATTCTCTTACAAGACCAGGACCCAAGCTTCCCAATAAAAAACGCTGGAATGAACTGTGAATTGTGGACTGAATTCTATGTAGCCTTAGTGCGCTATTACGGCATCCCTGCTCGTCGAATGAGTGGTTTTAGCAATCGCTTTCCAATGGACAATGAGCTTACGGGTAATGAAGGGCATGCATGGGCCAGTTTTTGGTCAGAAGAAGAGAAACAGTGGCTATGGCGCAATCCCACTCCACGAGGTGAACTAACGGCCGAACAGAAAGAACGCATGGAGAGCGATCAGATTAAAGCCAACTTAGACGACATAGACGTAGACTTCAGTGAACCTGAACCGCGTTCAGAAAATGAAGGTAGTCACTCAGGTAATTTAATGAACCCCAATCAAGAGTCCAACCCTGAAGCTGAAGCAGATGAAGATTCATTCGGAAACTGGTTGGGGGATACTTTCAGCGGTTCACGAGAATACACAGAACAAGAAAGAAAAAAACTATACGAGATGGTGGAAAAAATGGCTAAATACGCCAACGAACTGCGTTTGAAACACCCGCCCAACAAGGGCACACCCATGGAAAAAATTATGGCCGCCAGTAAATACCGAGCTGAGCAGATAAAAGAAGAGGTAGAGCTAACTAATGCCATAGATGTGCTTGGCAAAAGAGCGAGTATCCTTTCGGTCAAGAAGCATTTAACACCGGAAGATGAGTTAACCCTTAAAAAATACAAGGAGACCATCAGAGCAATTCCACTCCTGGCGCTAAGGACTCTACAGAACCCACAGTATGACCCTAAGAGCGATCCCTATAAAGCCACCGCCGATGTTCAACATTCTCTTGCACTTCTTGAGGCAGTGATCATTCATGCCCCAGAGGACCCCCAAAAAATCTACACTCGTATAGTGAAGCTCGCTAAAGAACAGCTCGAAAGTATGGAGGAGGTAGCTCTTTATCAAGAGCTAGTTGCGTATAATAGCGAAGTACAAATTATTCGAGTGGATGGAAAGCTTTTCAAACAAGAAAATAATCAATTCGTTCTAACCGATTTGGATTTTGATTCCTCAAAATATGAAAATTTCAAACTAGGAACAGTCAGTGAAGACGGGAAACACTACGCCTTTATAGCCCAGAAGGAAGGGCTATATTATTTAGTGCGAGATGGCACGGAAACAAAACTAAACATGGGATCAGTTCTTAAAATGCATTTTACAGATGACAAAGGTGAAACGCTCCTAATAGGCGGAACACTGCGAGAGGGAGGTGATTTCAATCCATATGTTTTATGGGTCAATGGAGAGACACACGAACGAGATTTCTCTACTTTGTCTAGCTATGAGAATGCATTCAAACGCAAAGATCTAGGTTTTGCCTATTTATTTAAGTTTGACGAAAGAGGATTTCCTGACAGAGTTGCTACGGAACTTTGGAAAGATGGAAAAGCAATCATTGATCCAAAGACTCAAAAACCTTTAATGATCGATCATAAGGGAGAGCGAAGAGCGGGTTCTTTTAGGACGGTTAGCGAAGATAATTTTATCGTAGACCAACAACTGGCCAATGGAAAACATAGATTACTAGAGAACGGAACACGTTTGCTGCTTGAAGGAACTGAGGAGTTTGACTTAAGTCAAGACTCAAAAAACCTGGGTCGAGTTCACATTAAAACGAAGACGGGCGGAACAACAACTCATTACCTATATGAGGATGGAAAAATTACAGAAATTGCAGAAGCACCTAAAGTAGATTCCTCAGAAAACAAAGAGAAAAATATTACAGATACTTTTACAGGCGGATACACACGGTTTTCACTGGATAACCAGCCTTTGTATTTTGAGAATGGAGATCGTGTGCAAGCGAAGTCTAACTATTGGTGGGCAACCCTATACGGAAATTTTATTCATTTCTATCATTTCTCAGACCGCAAAAAAGGAGATGTAATGGGCGACTATTTGGCTTCGAATCTATTCGAACTTGACACAAAAACAAATCACATTAAAGCAGTGCCGATTGTGGATGAATCGGGACAGCCTGTTAGTTTTGATTTAATCAGTGACGTTGATCTCTACAATAAAGAGAAAGTGGGATTCTTAGCCCGTAAGGATAAAAAAGTTTTTGTCGTCATCGATGGAAAAGTAAACGAATCATTGCCTGATATGCGCGCCAATCCAACAACCTTTGAAGATTTCCATCAAAGTGGGATAGTCGGCGATTTAGACATTTCTGACGATGGTAAGCACTTTATTATGTACAATGGCGGATGGAATCAGCCCTATTCGGTTCACATTGATAATGTACCAGTGATTACAACTCCCTCAGCTCCATCAGTCAGCATTCTAAGATATGAAGACGATATTGTTTTCAAACTCTATAGCCAAAACGAGTATCTTTTAAGCCGTAAGCCAACTATTCAGCAAAAGGTTGATAACATCGACAGAAGAATTGTCTCAGGCAACGTTGAGACCTGGCAAGAGAAAGCCAAACCTATTCTGGAACAAGAAGAAATGACTTTGGATGATTTACAAATACTGGTCGAAAACCAAAACTTTTTCTCAGGAACAGATCAAACAGGAGGAGAATTGGCCAGAACTGTAAAGGAAAAAATTGTTGATAACATACTCCTACTTCCAGTTCTTCCAATGAGTCGCATCAAGCGAGTGCAGGCCGTCATCCGTGCGCTGGACTGGAAGAGGGACATGCCCGGAGAACTTCAGACAAAAGATCTGGAGCGCATCGCCATCCAGATGAAGCGCTATGGCCTCGCCGAGCCTCTGTTGGAGATATTGCTAGATGCCGAAGAAAACTCAGCAGGCCTTGACGTGTCTGTTGATTCAGAGAGCTACCGTCGTCCGATGATTAACACCCTAAGAAAAGTTATGAATGAGGCACCAAAACTTTAAAGCGCCCCGTTGACTTACATCATGGGACAGCACACTTAAGAGGCTAAAGTATTCTCTTCGATTTGGAGCAAAGCATTTCTAAAAACTTTTGGATCACCTAAAGTATGAGATGCAATCAAAGCTCCCTGAATAGCAGAAACAGCAACTTGCGCCCTTCTTTTTGAATCCTTCACTTGTAATTCATCAAGGCAGGATTCAATCAGCTTCACCCATTTTGTGACAGCCAGTTTAAGTGATTTCTTGATAGGAGATGCCGAGTCGCCAATGGAAAAAATTGTTATAAAACAGAGCTGACGCCCCCCTTTATAAAACTTGTCGACGGCTTTAAACATTGAACTAAGCTTGTCTCTTGCATGGACATCATCTTCTAACTTAATTAAAACCTGACTCTGGAGCTCGTCTATAACAGAGGCCAACACCGCCTCGGCCATCGCCTGCTTTCCCTTAGGGAAATGATGATAGAGACTGGCTTTTTCAAGACCAGTTGCTTTAGTCAACATACTGAGAGTTGTTCCCTCAAATCCGTTTTCACGAAAACATTCGGTTAACAACAAGATGAGTTCTGGTTTAGGAATCTTAGCTTTTCTCATTTTTAATAAGTTAGGTAGAAGACCTTAACAGCAGTCCTCTACCCAACAAACCCTTCTTTAGCTTATTGCTGACAAAACTTCGGATTGAACAATGTTTGGCAACACACCTTGTTCCCAACCCCCTTCAATCAACTCGGAAGCCTTTGCCTTAAGAGCCGCAGCAACTTGTCCGTTGAAGTGAGCTTGAAGACCTTCTTCACGTTCAAACCCATCGTTAATGGTGAAAGTTCCCTCACTCTCTCGGGTTGCAAACCAATAAAGAGTTTGAGGCTCAGTTTTAGCAACAAGCCCCGCTGCACCCGTCAGCAGTTGAGCTAACTCCTCTTCTTTGCCTTGCTTGGCTTTGATTTTGATAACGACACTTAGTTTAGATTTTTGTGGATTCATAATGGTCCCTTTCTTTCTTGAAAGCACTTATAACCGAACGATCGGTAAAATACAACCCCTAAAAAGAACAAGGGAAAACCCTTTGAAAATAAATACTTAACTCACTTTGTGCAGCCGATTCGCCTCACCAGCAACAGGCTCTTCGAAGATACTCTCCATGTAGTCGAACATGCCTTGATCAACATCCATAACGTAAGTGTCTGTCTGTAGCTTTTGTCGCTCAAGAACTCGTTGCCACCTTAGTGATGGAGACACATCTAAATAATGAATTTCCACTTCAAGTCCTTCTTGTGCGGCTAACGCTATAAATCGAGCTCGATGCTCACGAGTTGAAAAACCTAAATCGAGTATGCATGTGCTTTGCGATTGAGTCAGAGCCTGGACTTGCCTCCAAATCATGGCTTCGCATCTTGCGATTCGATCAACATACCATTTTTGATTCTCGCTAAACCAAGCCATGTCTGGATTGGATGGCATGTCTTGCCAATAGAGTGCCTTCATCCAATCATCGATGGAAAAAACAACTGCTGACACACTCTTTGAAAGCTTTCGAGCAAAAGTAGTTTTACCCGCTCCAGTTGAACCCACAATTAAATGAAGTGTCTTCTCGAACATAGCGAAAATTATGATCGATAATCGAAAAATCTTCAAACAGAGTGAAACAAGACATAAATGAGATGCTGCATCAGCTCCTACCCCGAACTACCCCACGAAAACACCTTTTTTGGAGTTTTCGCGCTTTAGTTTCGGTGACCGAAACAGGAGGAGAAATATCTATGAAAATTAAGAAACTATTACTCGTTGCAGGACTATGCGTTGTAACCCCATTAGCTTTGGCCCAGGCGTCGATTTTAGACATTGGAGACATTGCCGCTCTACAAGCAAATGGAGATGGCAGTTACGATGCAGTTTGCAAAGACGGCACGCGTGAAACCGTAACGGACTTGGACATCAAGCTAAACAACGTATGCCCAAATTTAACCGAAACCGCAAGCCTAGGGGTACTATCTCTACAAATGCGTGAAGACGGTTTGTTCAACGTCGTTTGCACAGACTTAACCCTAAAAACAGGCAGTCGTGAAGAAATCCTAGCCGGGGAAGTGTGTGAAGCACCTGTGCCGACCATCGTGCTCGAAAACGGATCTTACACAGTCATTGAAGGGAATCGTGACTATTACGATCAAGACGTAGAAGCTACTTATGAAAATGGTGTTTTAACCAATTTGTACATTTCGGCGGGTTCATTCTACGTAAACATGGAATGCGTTGACAATCAGTGCGAAGGCACCTCTTCTTCAGGGAGCAAGCGCTATGCACAGGCTCTAGAAAACAACCTATACAAGTATTGGAAAGATAGCAGTTCTGGCAATTGGGCTATTTTCCAAAAGCAATAACGACTACTCACCCAAATCCCTAAGGAAAAGGAAGCGTTTGCCTAAGAACAAACGCTTCCTTTGTCCTCATGCTTGCGACAACTCATCCTTAAGACTAGCCTAGACACATGAGTGAACTGCCAGCTTGCCCAAAATGTAATTCAACCTACACCTATCAAGACCGCGAATTTTACGTGTGCCCTGAATGCGCTCACGAGTGGTCGGGCAATGAAGCTGCATCAGCAGAAGCCTCTGAGAAGGTCTTTAAAGATGTTCATGGCAACGTTCTTCAAGATGGCGACATGATCACCGTAATAAAAGACCTCAAAGTAAAAGGATCATCAAACGTAGTTAAAGTCGGCACCAAAGTAAAAATCATTAGACTTGTTGAGGGCGATCACGACATTGATTGCAACATTAAAGGCATTGGCTCCATGCAACTTAAAACTCAGTTTGTGAAGAAAGTCACAGATTAGAAAAGCCCAATCGTCCAACCTAGAGAACAGACTCCCTGGATAAGATGCGGCGGATTACAAAAAAGCTAATAAATTCGCCTCAGAAGTGCCCCATCGCCTTAAACACCTTAAATTACCGCGATTTAGCCTTGTCTAAAGGACAAAGACTTTCTAAGTTCCCTACCCTATGGGACAAAGCAATCTAAAGATAGCAAAGGGGCCAGCTGTTGCTGACTCTGTGATTTTAGAATCCATCATCCGCCGCATTCAAGCGCACGCCATGACCATGATCTATTTGGCAAACAATCGAGATGACGCCGCCAAAGGCGATCCCAAAGTAGGCGGACACCCTTCGGCCTGTAGCTCAGCCTTGCACATCCTAAGTTGCTTGCATTTGGCTGCAAGAAAACCCCAAGATTTTATTGCCGACAAACCACATGCCTCGCCAACTGATCATAGCAATCACTACATGATGAAGTTGTTCTATGAAAAAGACTTCAGCCGCATGAACGATGAGCGATCTAGACAGGCGATGAAGAACTTACGCCACTTTTCCCATAGTGGTGAGCCAACCTTTCAAAGCTATCACTCAGCCTGGGACCCAGATCATTTTCACTTTATCCCATCTGGTTCAGTGGGCATTCCACCGGTAAACGCACTCTACCTGGCAGAAGCCGTTAAGATGGCTGAAAAGCATGGTCTTGCCGTGCCCGAAGACACCCACTTTTGGTGTTTGATGGGAGACAGCGAGTATCGCGAAGGCTCCTTGATGGAAGCCCTCCCCGAAGCCAGCGAGCGCGCTGTAGGAAACCTAACTTGGATTGTAGATTACAACCGTCAATCACTCGATGGACACCGTGTTCTTAACGAAGTGGGTCTTGGCGGAAAGGACGCCGATCGCATTGAGCGCACTGCTCAAGCCAATGGTTGGGAGACCTTACAACTTCGCCACGGACGATATCGTAAAAAGATTTTTGAAGAAGCTACCGAAGGGGAAGCTCTACAAAACGTTCTCGAAAATGCTCTTCCCGATTACGAACTACAAGCATTGCTTGCTAAACGCAACCCGACCGAAATGGTTGAAGCCATTGCAAAATACGACAAAGCCGCTTCAAAGGTATTGGCCGATATGGACGATGCTGATGTGTTGCGCTTTATGCGAGATCTTGGCGGCCACGACGTGGAAGTATTGCTAGAAGCTTACGACTACTGCCGCAAGAATACAGACAAGCCCACTTTAATCATTGCCCACACTCTCAAGGGATGGGGTCTTGAGTGCGAAACTCAAAGTGCCAACCATTCTGCTTTAGTTTACGAAGAAGAGCTTAGAAAACTAAGAACTGTATCGGGAATCACCAATGATGACCTGTTTAGCTTTCCTCACTTTGAAGAAGGCACCGAAGAAGCCAAGTATCTTGAAAAACGCGGCGACTGGTTTTGGAAGGGAATGGAGAAAATCAATGATTTTACCCAAAAGAACCTTCAGAATTTTAAAAACGAAATCACAAAAGTTAAGATGGACACCGACTTTCCAAGCTCCTTGGACATTAACTTAAAGTTTGTTCCCATGATTCATACACAGTGGATGCTCGGACAGATTACAGCCAAACTCAACCGCTTAGCCGATAGCTACGAAGACGGACAAATCCGCGAAGAGCAAAAAGAACTCAACGAAACTGAAAAGCGCTGGGTTCCCGTGGCCAACCAGTTTGTCACACTGGCCCCAGATGTTGGGACTTCGACCAACCTCAACGCCAGTATGGACGGGCGCATTTTCGCTCCTGACATGGAAGACTACGAAGCAGCCTACGGATCTAAAGACGAGAAGGCCCCCAACATCACCCCCAAGGAAACTTATTCCTCTCGTCACCTACGCTTTGAAATCGCAGAAGGCAACGCTATGAGCTGCCTAGGATCGTTTGGGAAAATGGGAGAGCTCATGGGCTACCCCATGCTCCCTATCATGACCGTTTATGATTTCTTTATTAAGCGCGCCTTAGACCAACTGTTCTTTAATGCTTACTGGAAATCCAATTTCATTCTAATTGGAACCCCGTGCGGAGTGAGCCTTTCTCCAGAAGGTGCGCAACACGCTTGGAAGAGCGACATTCAAATTGCCAACGTCATCACTTGGGAACCAGCCTACGCGCTTGAGTTTGAATGGGTCTTTACTGAATCTACTCGCCGTCACATTAAACGCTTTGTGGACGGAGTTGAAACCGAAGAAAACACGCTTGACCGAGGCGGGGTGATCATTCGCGGTGTAACCCGAGCCATTGTGCAAAAAGAAATGTTAGCTCGCCTTAAAAAACAAAAACGTTTTGAAGGTAAAAAAGACGAAGAAATACTTGAATCAACAAGACAAGATTGCCTCAACGGCGGTTGGTATATTGTGGATCACCGAGGCACACCAAACTACAACCCAGGCGAGAACGTTGTGAACATTTTCAGCATGGGCACCATGGTCACCGAAGCACTCGCTGCATCCGACGAGCTTTTAGCTCAAGGAATTTTCGCCAACGTGATTCAGGTTAGCTCACCCGATCTCTTGTGCGGAACTCTGGCCGAAAGAAACAACTACAATCACCTTAGAAACACACTAGGAGTGCGTGGCGACCTTTATCTTAAAGTTAACCCGCAAGCCAGCAACGGAAATGCGGCCTACCCACCAAAACACTTTGGGCCAACGCCAGCCTCCATGGCTCAGTTGATGACCCTAGGCGGAAGACGCGTGCCCATTGTAAGCGTCCATGACGGCGAATCTGGATTACTTGATAACCTAGGAAGCGTAACCGGCACCCTGCAAAAAACCTTAGCTGTGAAGAAGCACTCCAAGTCAGGACGACCAGTGGACATCTACGCCTACCATCACATTGATGGCGCCAGCGTTGCTCAAAGCTGTAAGGACATCTTGGAAGAGTCTGCAGTCACAGGAACACATGTAGATTTCGGAGCCAGTGGAGTAGCGGAACACGGACGCGACCTAAGTAGTTAGAGCCGCTTTTAAAGGCTATCTTCGCACGACAACTTTTCTAAGGCATCAAAGTCTACATTTATGTTTTCATATCGAACGATTAGTTAGCAGAAATAAACAATACAAAGCACCGTAGTAGAGCCAAGCATTATAATCAAAAGCAAACAAATGCGCACCGCCTAGGAAGGGATGCTTTTTTGCCTACAATCCGAATGGGCTTAATTTTCCGATAGGCGACTTCATGAGGACCTTCTACAGTAAACCAACCAACAAGGTCAATAATATAATTTTACCAAGGGCCACCACACTCGACATAAACATCTGTATTCAAACCCATAATTTCAGTTGAAAAATATAATGCAACGTGTTAAAAGACTCTAGTGAAACAACCCCTTAAGCGCATAACTATCTCGATCCTTCTATTCGCAAAACTAGCTATCGCCAACAACCCAAACACACTCATCATTGGTGTTACTGACCTGCCCACCGAAATTGATCCAATCAACTCCATGGACGTCGAAAGCTCCCTTATACTTGCTCAAGTTTTTGAAAACCTTTACGAATATGATGAAAACGACCAGTTGGTCTCTTCTCTTCTCAAGGGTCATCAAATTTCTCCCAACGGCAAAACATATCGATTCTTCTTAAAAGAAAATCTCAAGTTTCATGACAACACCCCCATAGATAGCGTCGCTGTCATTCATTCTCTAACTACGAGTTTAAAAAACTTAAAGGGTAATGCTGGTTGGGCTCTACAAAACATTGTTGGCTATAAGACCTTTCTAACAACAAAAAGCAAATCAAGTAAGTTATCTGGCCTAGTTGCAATTGATCCGCTTACAATAGAAGTTCACTTAAGTTCGCCATTTCGCCTCTTACTTCACACACTAACCGCCAGGAATTTTGCAATCTTTAGACGGAAAAAAAACGGCAGCTTCCTGGGAAGTGGTAGTTATCGCTTGGGCAGCATTTCTAAGGATAAAATAACCCTAACTAAAATAGCGTCTGCCCCTTCGACAGCCCCCAGTCAGCTTCAATTCCACAAAAGCGATGGAAGCTTTGCTACTGCAGAAAAAAGAAAGCTTGATGTCTTTATTCCACCATCAAACACAAAAGATCTACCCAAAAACTATAAGATCAAAGCCTTCAATTCCATGCAGGCAATCATTATTATCTTTAACACTCACTCAAAAGCATTTGCCAACAATAAAACCCGATGTGCAATCATAAACCGATTAAGAAGTTTTTTTGCAAAGAGTTACCCAAACCAAACCCCTGCGCTTGCGAGCCTAAACTTTGGTAGTAATAGTCTATCAATTAACCCAGATCCAAGCAGTAACTCTCTGCCAAACAGCTTTACGGTCGACTACGTCAACTCAAGTGCATTTTTCCCAAAAGATTTTTTGAAGGCACTGCAAAGTGATTTATCCAAAGATAAAATTAAAGGAAACTTTAGAAACAATAGTGTTCCTCACTTTCTAGATGGGATCTCCAAACGAAGAGTAAACATTGCAATGCTGGGCTGGGCGCCAGACTATATAGACATAGATGCATATTTAACACCAATACTAAGAAGCAACGAGCAATATAACTTTTTCAAATACAAGAATGAAACAATAGACGCCCTACTAGACCTCGGAAGAGAAATGAAAGACCCTTGGGACAGGAGCAGAATCTATCAGTCTGTAATGAACAACCTATCCAAATCATGTGTAGTTGGTTTTTTAGGAGGGCTCCGTGGGGAAATAGCTCTCTCAGACAGAGTAACAACTCCAAAGATTAGCGGATTAGGAATACATGGAATTCGATTTCGAAATTGGAGCATAAAATGACTAATTTGAAGCTCTCCCTATACGAAAGCTATTTATCAGAGCACAAATTAGATCGTGATGCCCTCAGAGAGTTTTCCACTCAACTACCCCCTCTAGGAATGGTGATCGATGTTGGCGCGGGTGCAGGCCGTTTAAAGGAATTCTATAAGGGCACTTTAAACGATCGAAAAGTATTAGCCCTAGAACCAGACAAGGTCGGTTACAAACTCCTCCAACGCGCCACCAAAGAGCTAGCCAACGTTGAGACAGAGAACAAAAGCATTCAAAATTTCTCTAAGAACTCCCAAGAAGTTGCTGGCTTAATCTTTGCATATTGTGCGCTCGCTGAAATAAGTCCAATCTCCTTCACACTCACCAAAGCTTTTCAAATCCTAAAACCTGGGGGCATCATCTATATCGGATTGATTAATCCTAGCAAATTCAGAAACTCACAACCTGCAATCAACATAAAAGCCCAAAATGACACGAGAAACGCAAGCTATTCAATAAAAACTTTTAAAGTGCCTTTTCTGGGTGAAAATGAATTTGTCACCAAATATGAATGCCTTTCTCCTGATCCAAACCTCAAAGAGTCAATAATTATTCGTCAAAACTTTCCTGATCCAGACGATCTGATCGATCTAGCTAAGGAGCTTGGATTCGAGTGCATCAATGATTCGCGAAAAACCCCTAAAGGTGAAAATGATTTCTATTTTCACCTAACTCTAAAAAAGTTGGAGGAAAAAAATAAATCAACACCCATAAAAGATTATTACGACAAGGCCGCTCCTGAATACAGCCAGACCCTCGAAAAATTTCGATACAAAGTGCCTTCTGAATTACCAGCATTGATAGCCGAGGACTGGTCAAATACAAATCCCAAAGTCCTAGACCTCGGATGCGGCAATGGGTGGCTTGCACAAACCTTAACTCAACTTAAAATCTCCCCCAGCCAGCTACATGGTGTAGATCTTTCAATCAACATGTTAAAAGAGGCCAAAAATAACTTCAACTTTAATGCCACACTCCAGTGGGATCTAAACAACAAGCTATCACCTTTCCTCGAAGGGTCGCAATATGAGCTAGTCTTTTTACTCGGAACAAGTGAATTCCTTGATTCTTTAGAGCAATGGATTATTAATACTTACTCACTACTCACTCTGGGCGGTGACTTTATTTTCACAGTTGAAGATGTAAACAAAAAAACTATCGACGCAATTTCACAAGGTAAAAGTTACAAAACAAAACGGCAATACTCCAAAGATGACGTCCTCGCTTTACTAAAAAAGCACCACTTTGACATATTAGACTCAATCGCCATACCGAGCTCATACTACTCACCAGGATTGAACAACGAAGCTGTCAACTATCATTTATTCAGAGCGAGAAAAAACCAATGAGTCAAGAGAAATCCTTAGCAAGAACTGTTCTACAAAGAGCGACAAAGATTATTGCAGCTTTCCTAAGTATCGTTTTTGTTTTTCAATTCCTTTGCCTATTTTACTTTCACAAAGCCGAACAAGAGAAAGAGCTCCAGACGATAGCTGAAAACATATCCGACACCATCAACTTCTATCATGGCTCGGGAGATCTCTCCGGTTTACGCAGAGCACTCTCTTCCTCAGACATTTTTAAGAATAGACCAGGCGAGCTGATCTTCAAGGATCGAGCGAACACCGAAATTCTCAAAATATCAAGAATGGATTTCGCTCCTTACAGGGGATCTCCTTCGTTCATAGCAACACTCTCAATACCAATTGAGAATGACTTCAAATTTTCCATAGGAACTCTCACGCTAAGCCTAGATCAAAAGCAAGAGTACCTTGCCTTCTTCTACCAACAAGGGGCTTTCTTGATTTTGTTACTTAGTTCCTATCTACTTTTTTCCTTTATCTTTCTAAGATCAACCAAGGCAGCCCTCTTGCCGTTAAACGAATTGAAGAGCTCCATGATTACTGAAGCGAGAAAATTAAATTTGACTGAACTCGAACCCAGCAATGCCGATGAGATTACCTTCATTAAAAAGTTGTTTGCAGAAGTAACACTAGGCTGGCAAAAAGATAAGGAGTTCGCCATTGAGCAACAAAGAATGGCTAGATCTTATGAAATCGCTAAGCAAGTAGTTCACGACATCAGATCTCCCCTTTCTGCCCTCGGAATGCTAGAAAAAACCCTCACCTCATCACCTACGCCCCAAAGAGTTCTCTTAAAGAAAAGCATTCAAAGAATTCGAGAGATATCAAAGAACCTACTCGAGACAAGCCGACAGAACAGCGCTCGACCTCACCTCGACTCCAACAATTTTCTTTGTCCTTTGGTCATTGCTTGCCAAGACATTCTAAACGAAAAGAATCTTGAATTTGCAGGTAAATCATTCGACTTTAGGTTCAGCTACCAAGAAAAAGACCAACTAGCCACAATTCGAGCAAATCCAGAAGACTTCAAAAGAGTTCTTTCAAACCTGATAAACAACGCCGTAGAATCTTACTCTAGTAGTACCAGTAAAAATCCGATTGTTAATATTACGCTATCGAGCACTACCAACTTGGCGCAACTCGCAATAGAAGATCAAGGGGAGGGAATACCCACCCACATTTTGAACAAATTAGGCCTAACAAATATTTCTTTCGCAAAAAAGAATGGCAACGGAATAGGGGTTCACCATGCTGTAAAATCCGTAAAAGCTTGGGGCGGCGATCTCACGATCGATAGCACCCTAAAAAAGGGAACTACGGTTCAATTATCTTTACCACTCTGCTTTCAAGAAAGCTTAGTTTCTAAAATTGAACCGAAAGCCCACCACAAGCATATAGTTATAGTCGAAGACGACCAAATATTTGCAGACCAATTAGAGAGGTTGCTGGAATCAAAACAGAGCCCACTCTCAGTTTTGCAATACAAGACTCCGACCGAACTACGCCACGCCTACGATTTTTCGAAGAAAAACGAATCGATTTTTCTTTTAGATCATGACTTTGAAGGGCAGCTTGAAAATGGATTTGACCTCTTCAAGAGTCTTGACCTCCAAACTGATTCTACTTATCTAGTTTCAAATAGATATGATGACTATAGTGTTTTACAAAAATGCAGCGACGCTGGACTCAAAGTGATTCCAAAAACCGTAGTTAACGAGTTAACACTGGAACAAATGAGATGAATCACCTTAAAAAACTATTGCTAGCTGTCTTTTTCGTACATTTTGCGAATGAACTTTTGAACATTGGGTTGATCGTAAAATTGAGTTCCTTAACAGAAGGCCCCATCAAAAAGACTGTTCTTGTTATAACAATTCAAACCCTTGCTGTTTTGTTTGCAATTCTACTCAAGAGTCGCTTGAAAAAACTAGATATTCGAAAATCTACTTTAGCTACCTTGTTTTTCATGCTTCCGTGCTGGCTTAGTCCAGAGCTTGGTCTAATTTGGACCACATCCTTGTTTTTTCGAGTTGCTTTTGGATATCTTGCGCTATCTCAAATCATGGCCATGCTACCGAACCTCTGTGAAAAGGAGACAATTGCAGCAGAAAACAAGAAAATGCAACTTTGGACGACTGTTTCAAATGCTCTAGCTTATGGAGTTGCACCTTTTGCCGGCTTTTATCTAGAGGGCGCAAGCATCTATTACGGAAACCTAATTCTAATTGCGATTGCCTGTGTATTAGTTACTCTGCTTCCGCAAAGTCAGAATGAAAAGTGCGAAAAACAATCTATTTTTGCCTTCACGAAGACAATCCGCCCAAGGAGCATCTCGTTGATTCATTTCATGGTTTGGATTGCCTGCGGTGTCTTCTATATTCTTGAAGTTCCACTTCTTACCAAACAGGCAAACCTAAGCGCAGAAGATATCTCGATATTTTTTCTAGCTAGCTTTGCGACGAATTTTATTGCCGTTAAATTTGTTCCTGAAAAGTTTTTTGACAAATATGCATCAGGATCTTACTTCACACTTGCAACTTGCACTCTTGTTATTTGCGGCACATACCTTATGAGCAGTTCCTACTGGACTGTCTTGATCCTCATCATGCTAATTGGAGCAATCACAGGCCCATTATCTCTAACACTCAACACCAGGGTGCAAAAACTAAGTAGTGCAAGACAAAGAGAAGATTACTTCCTCTGGTATAGAGTCCTGATTGAACTAGGAATCCTAGGTGGGGCAGGTATTGTTTTTGCCCTACAGCATACCAACAACCCATTTAACAGCGTAGCTCAAGTTTGCTTTACACTAGCGGGGGCAGTTTTTGTGTTTGGAGGTTTCTTAAAATTTGACCCAATGAGATACGAGCCAATTGATTCACACTTAGTGCAGTTAAAAAAAGAACAATAACCACCCCTTATGGCTGTCTGTAGAACGAGTGTTGCTTTAGTTTGGTAGCGGGGCCATCTTGGGTGTTGAACACAGCTGGGAGGCTTTGCTTTAAGCCCTTTTTGTCTTGGTAAAAAAGCATAAAATGCAAGTGGGCTTTTGAAGTGTAGCCGGACATTCCAACCAAACCTAGGAAGTCGCCCTGTTTTACATATTGTCCTGGTTTTACGAAAACTGAATCCTTTTTTAAATGCACATATTCGGCGAGTGTTCCATCGTCGTGGCGAACTTGCACAAAATTGGCTTTGTTTCGAAACGATTCATTGTCTCCGCCCGGGCCAAAGCTTTCTTCAATCTTTTCAACTCGTCCAGCTCTGGCCGCATGCACGGCAGAACCCACGTCCATTTTAAAATCAATTGCGAATCGTTGAGCGCCTTTATGAGAATAACCACCTGATTCGCCCTGTAGTATTTGTTGTTTCTTACCCGCTAAATAAGGCAGCTGGTATGAGAAACTAAAGTCAGGATTGAGCGGGTCACCTTCTTTCCACTGGGTGTGCTCTACTTCGCCAATCAAGCGTAAAAACTTTTGCCGATAGACTCCATTATGCCCCCAAAAAATATCTGTGTGCTGCCCGCCTGGAATTCGCCAAAACTCCTTTGGTTCCTTTAAATAACTATAAACTTTTAAACCAAGCGAATAATTCACGACTGGATCGCCATCACCATGCGAAACTATCGTTTTAAAGGGTCTCATAGAGGCCAGCACGTCTTTGGGTGCGTATTCGTCATCTAAAACAGCGTATGCCAATGGCTGAAACAACCAAGAGTAGAAGCGACTCGCCATAACCTTACGACCCACCTCTTGATAAGAATGAAAAGTAGAATCGAGCAAAAGCAAATCAATCTTCGACTTGTCTTTCAGTCGGTAAATAGATTGAGGAGCCACGGCACCTCCAAGAGATTGCCCCACGACCACTAGCTTTTGCTTATTCTTTGTTGCGCGCTCTATGGCCCATTCCAAGACAGCCACACCATCCTCGACTGTGGACTTGCGAGTAATTTTTTCATCTCTACTAGAAAACTCAGAACGGCCATAACCTCGATAGTCAAAAACAAAGTAATCGACTGGATTGTTCAACATCCAATAAAAGTTCAAATAATGCGAGCTAATATTGGCAGAGTTGCCATGAAAATGCACAACCAAGGTGCGTGCCTTCTTTTTCGTTAAGTTTGTAAAATACCAGCCATGGACCTTTGTGCCGTCTGCAAGATCAATCCACTTATCCTCTGGTTGAGCATGGATCATTTCCGGCGGAAAATGCACAACATGGGTAGGGTAGTAAAAAAGTGAACTACACGAATTCAGCAAGATAACTAAAGCAAAAACCTTAAGTCCCAATAATGCTTTCATCAAAAATACCAATGGGTGTTAAGCTTATACTCTTTTTCCGACTCAAAACGAGTGGCTTGTAAGGAAACATCCCAATTCTTAGCTAGCAGCAACCTAGCCTCTACCTCAGCGGTCCACTGCCAAGGCTCGGGGAAACTCCAGTGATAGAGCATACCCGCGTCTGCTCGCATCGACCAAGCTCCATACATTTGTCTATAGAAGCCAATCCTAGGACCAACCCCTGTTCTCAAGTATGTTTTGTCAAAGCCATAGGAACCGGCCAAATTAAAATCAATCAAAGTGTATGCCATAATTGATGCCACCCCAGTATCAACACTTACCCCACCGGCCATACCCGCATCCCAGGCTAAGCACTCTTGGCAATGTTGATTTTTCACCCGGATAGCACCTAGATGACCAGCCCATGACACCGGAAATTCAAAGCGACGAATGGGACTTAGGGATTCAATCTTCAACAAATTGGCTTGTTCTAAACGGGGAGTTTTATCTTCTTGATAACTTCTTAACTTCAGCGAGATTAACTCAATCGTAATGTCTCTTGGATAACCCCTTAGTCGCTCCATGCGATCGTGGAAGGCAAATCTAAAGGACAAATCTAAAAAGCCCTCTTCACGTTCTTGTGCATAACCAGCAGCCAAGCCCAAATAGCGAGTGTCGTGCCCTTGGTGGGGATACTCCCATTCGGCTGGAACAATCGGTTTTGATTCGTTGGCAACCCCAAGCTTAGCTCGCTCAATCAAAAACTTACGCTTTTCATTCATGGCTTCGGGCTGCTCTTTCACTAAATCCTTAGCGCGTTTGTAATCTACATAATCAATGGCTGTATCTAAAATGCGTTGCTTAGCCTGAGAATCGTAGCCCTCAAGCCCACTCGTTGCATCTCCACTAGACACAGCCTTACGAAAGGCGGAGCGTTCACGACCTTCCAACTTTTCAAAAGAGTTAATAAACACTCTTCTTGCAGAGGGTCTGAAATCAACCGATTTCACAAAATTCGGAACATTGAAGATGGTTTTAATGGTTTCAGAGGGGATCACATAAAACGGTAACTGAGAACTAATCTCCCAATCTGGATTAACAGCCTCAAGCGCTGTCAGCACATGGTAAGAACAATTTTCGGTAAAGAAATAATAGTCAAAATGAGTTTGCCCTAGCTCCCACAAATGAGCCACTAAATCATCCACTTCTTGCTGCCTTAGATTTAACTGAAACGACCACAGATCTCTGGATTCACTCTCAGCGTATTCGCGCACTTTGTAATAGTAAGGCAGCTTTGCATAGGTTCCTGGGAAGACTCCAATCAATCCAAACAAAGAATAGAGCAATGGGTTTTGAGTTGTCGGATTGGCGGCGAAGTTAATTCCGCTATCTAGTAACTCAGGACGCTTTTGAACTCCTTCTTTCTTTTTTCTGTGTAAACGTAAAAACGTATGGCCAAAAACAGAAGAAGGGTTATTCAAATAATAGGACGAAAATACTAGAGAAGCCCCCACAGGCTCCATGCTCTGATGAAAGCGATCATACATTGGGCAAGAAACAGGCTCTAAGCTGCTCAGGTCTTTAAACTCGGTAGCAAGCCACTTAAAGCGTAAAGGAAACATACAACGAGCATGTTTGTCGGCCTCTTCTTTTACATAGGGCTTTTTGAATGCTTCAATGTTGGCTCTTAGTTCAGCCACGGGATCTGTCTTGCCTCGATCGGACAAAAAGAAGTCTTTACCGTCGGCCTGACTTTTGTAGCCTCCAAACATCAACTGGTCGTAGTGCAAAAGCTTTTGCCATTTTTTCGAGAAAGCTAAATTTTCGATGTTTTCGTCGGCCAAAGCGTGAGAACCCAAAAATAAAAGTAAAAAACACAGAAGGCGTTCGACATTCATGAGCCACTTCAGACATAGCACAATCGGGATCGAAGAGAAAAGCAAAACGCCTAGCTTCTCTTCTATGAGAAACCAGGCGTCTTTAATTCGATATAAATCTACAAAAGTAGATCTAAACTACTTATACAGCTGAACAGCTAAGCTTGTTAGTTTTGATAACAGCTTTGATGTTGCTTTCGATCTGCTGAGCAGAATCAGTAGCGAAGATGCTTTCAAAGTTTTGTTGAAGGCTTGAAGAAGCAGAAGCATCACAACCCATGATTTGGTTCAAAGCAGAAAGAGTTTCACCTTGTCCACGAGCTACGTCATTTGCAAGAGCAACTTTATTTGCTTCGATGTATTGAAGAGCAGTTGCGCTAGAGCCGCCGCCGCCACAGTTTGAAGTTCCAGAAGTGATACCGAAAGTTTGGTTTCCAGAAAGACCGTTAGTAGTGGCTGCGAAGATCTGAACGAATCCGTCCTGATTACCGAAAGCCATAGAACCCAATCCACAACCAGCGTCGCCGTAAGAAGCAGCATAAGAAGCTGAAGCCAAAACACAAGATGTTACAATTCCCAAGATTTTTTTCATATTAATAAGTTTTCTCCTAAATGTTTAAATTTCCGCCCTTTCATAAGCTAACTCTCAATAGAGCTAGCCCCAAAAGAGCGGGTTTCGTTATAAGAGAATAACGAGGTTATTGATTAGATTCCAGCCAAGTAGCGATAAATCGACCGCCATAAAGCCGAACAATACAGCGCCGTGTCTAGCGACACTTGTAAACGTTAGCAACCGTGCGAAGTAGATTCTTTTCATTAACGGAAACGGTATCACCACCCATGGAAGCAGCCTTGTTCTTTAAGTAGACAATTCTCTGGCTCTCGCCCAAATTGCCACCTGCAATCACAGAATCAATTAACTTGCATGATTTGGCCACCTCGTTACGAGTGACCTCCACGTTCTCAGCGCCTTTTTCAAGTGTGTTGTATTGGCCCTTATGCTGAAAAGCTCCCTTACCACCCGTCTGACAAGCGGTGGTTAAAACTAATGTGGATAACACTATAAGAATTTTTTTCATTGAATGAGTTTTATCCTGCCCCTTGGATCACCTCAACACCTGAAACAGGTGAAAACGCTGACACTACGCGCATTTAGAGGACGAAG